>Ga0070698_100001814_pt1 | contig 23744 bp, 22 predicted proteins | sample KBSK1502metaG_FD_65477 | JGI IMG/M metagenome (GOLD analysis project Ga0070698, IMG submission 65477) | Corn, switchgrass and miscanthus rhizosphere microbial communities from Kellogg Biological Station, Michigan, USA - KBS K1-50-2 metaG | ecosystem: Host-associated > Plants > Roots >... | reverse complement strand
CCCTCGAGGAAAATCCGCGCTTCGTCCAGCTCGGCGGTGCGCAGGCGCATCTCCTCGTTCATCGTCTCGAGCTCTTCGTTGCCGGACTGGAGTTCCTCGTTGGTGGTCTCCAGTTCCTCGTTGGTGGACTGGAGTTCCTCGTTGGTGGTCTCCAGTTCCTCGATGCTGGACTGGAGTTCCTCGTTGGTGGTCTCCAGTTCCTTGTTGGTGGACTGGAGTTCCTCGTGGGCAGTGTCCAGCTCTTCGCGGTTGCGCTTGACCTCCAGCTGCAGCCGGGTACTGATGGTGGAGTCGGTGAACATCACCATGACCCCGGTGCTCAGGCCGTCGGTGCCCCACAGCGGGTGGATGTGGATGTCGAGATACTGGGTGTCGTCCCCTCGTGTCCGTCGCTCGATGGAGTTGAGCCGGATCACCCGGTGTTCCGCGTGGGCCCGCTCGATCAGGGATCGCAGCTCGACCGGCCGGTACGAGATCTCCAGATCGTGGAAAGGGCGCCCGATGTCGCGGGTGGACATGCCGAATAGCGTGCGCATCTGGGTGTTGACCAGGATGACGATGCCTTCCACGTCGACACCGATGGCGGCGAACGGCGCAGCCTCCAGCGCGAGATCCCGCAGCTGGCGCTTCCTGTTCACCTCGCGTACTACGGGGCCGGCGGCGGCGTCGAACCTCATCGGCACCGTCTGATACCTGGGCACGGCCATGCCTGGCCGGCGCCGGAATATCCGCTGCCGCATGCTGACGACCTCGAACCGCTCGCTGTCGGACAAGAGCATCTCCGCCTTGCCGAGGAAGAGGCAGCCGCCCTCGCGCAAGGCGAAGTGGAACCGGTCGATGACCTGCGACTGGGTCTCGACGTTGAAGTACATCAGCGTGTTGCGGCAGACCAGCAGATCGAGCCGGGAGATCGGGGCATCCCGGGTGATGTCGTGCGGCCCGAAGATCACCCGCCGGCGCAGGTCGGGCCGGAACGCGAACTGGGTGCCGTTCTGCTCGAAGTACCTGTCCCTCATCTCGCTGGGGAGCGCTTCAAGAGTCCTCGCCGAGTAGAGGCCTGTCCTCGCGTCGTGCAGGGCCTCCACATCGACGTCGGTACCGTAGATCTTGACCCGTTTCGCGTATTCCTCCATGCCGAGCGCTTCGGCGAAGACGATGGCCAGCGAGTAGGCCTCCTCGCCGCTGGCACAGCCCGCGCTCCACACCCTGATCTCGCGGCCGTCCACGGCGTCAACCAGCAGCTCCGGAATGATCTCGCGCCGCAAGAACGTCCAGGTCTCGGTGTCCCGGAAAAACCCGGTCACGTTGATCAGGACGGTATTGAACAGGTGGCCGAATTCCTCGGCGTTGCTTTCCAGGCGGTCCCGGTAATCCACGTAGTTCGCCGCGCCCGCCTCCCCCATCCGCTTGCGGATGCGCCGGGCCAGAGATGACCGCTTGTACCCGGTGAAATCGAAACCGCGGGCATCGCGGATGAGCTGCTCGATGTCCTCGCCCCGGCGGTCAGCCGCTGGTGCGGGCCGATCGCGCTGCAGGACGCCGACGACGCCGCGCAGGAGGCGCTGATCGCGATCTTGCGGGGGCTCCGGGGGCTGCGCGAGCCGGCCGCGCTGTTCGGCTGGGCCCGGGCGATCGCGGTCCGCGAGGCGGTCCGGGCCGCCCGCCGCGCCGCCCGCGAGCACCCCGCCGAACTGTCCGACCTGCCAGTCCCGGGTGACCCCACGGTGGCCGCCGACGTGCGTGACGTGCTGGCCCGGCTGGCCCCTGAGCACCGCGCGGTGCTGATGCTGCGCGACCTGGACGGCCTCGACGAGCACAGCGCCGCCGCCGTGCTGAACGTCCCGGCAGGCACGGTGAAGTCGCGGCTGTCCCGGGCCCGCGCCAGCTTCCGGAAGCAGTGGCAGGCATGACCTGGCCGGTTGCCGACCTCGACGCCATCCGCCGGCTGCGCGCCCTGGCCGCGGCGGTGCCCGGCGCGTTCGTCGCCGAGGTGACCCTAGATGCCCCGTTCGAGCAGGTCTGGGCGGTGGCCGCCGACCTGGAACACGAGCTGCCGGCCTACCTGCCCGATGTCCGCGCGTTCACCATCACCCGCCGAGAGGGAGAACGCCTGGAGGCCCGCGCCCGCGGCTACGCCGGGCTGCGCGCGCGCTTCGACATCGTGCTGCGTCCCGGCTGGTGCGTGATGCGCAGCCGTTTCCTGCTTGGCGGCCTGGCGGCTGTCCCGGACGGCGAGCGCACCCGGTTCGCCTTCCTCGGCGGCGTGCACATCCCCGCGCAGCGCGCCGCCGCTCCCGCGCTCACCGCCATCGGCCGGCGGGCAGCGCCCCTGGTGCTCAGCCGCTTCGCCAGCCGCGTCCGGCAGCGCGGCCCCGGCCCCGGAGCACCATGAGTACCGGCCCGAGTGTCGATGTGGCCGCCGGCCGTTCGTGTAGCAGGTGAGCGGCCGGCGCGGCGCCGGCCACGTCTGACGGGAGGCCCGGCATGTCCAGGGTGGTCGTGACGATGAATGTGACACTTGACGGCGTGATGCAGGCGCCGGCGCGGGCCGATGAGGACATCCGCGGCGGGTTCGCCCACGGCGGCTGGGCGCTGCCCTACGACGACGCGATCAAGGCGGAGGCGATGGGCCGCGGCATGGCGCGGACCGGCGCGATGCTGTTCGGCAGGCGAACCTACGAGGATTTCTACCGGGTCTGGCCGCATCGCACTGACGGCAACCCGTTCACCGGCTACCTGAACGGCGTCCAGAAATACGTCGCGTCGCGGACCCTCACCGAGCCGCTGCCCTGGCAGAATTCGGTCCTGCTGAAGGGAGACGCCGCGGACGCCGTCGCCGCGCTCAAGGAACAGGACGGGCCGGATCTCGCCGTCATCGGCAGCGGCGAGCTGGCGCAGTCACTGGCGCGGCGCGGGCTGGTGGACGAGTACGTGCTGCTGATCCATCCGCTGGTCGTCGGCCCGGGTCGGCGCCTGTTCAGCGAGGCGACACTGGCGGCACGGCTGCGGCTGGTCAGCAGCGTGACGACGGGCGCCGGGGTCATCATCGCGACCTACCAGCCCGAGCCCGGCGGCGGCCAGACCAGGGAGGACACCGGTCATGACGCGGTACGTGCTTAGCATCTACCAGCCCGACGGGCCGCCTCCCGGGCCGGAGGTGCTGGCCCGGGTGGGCCGCGACCTGCACGAGCTGAACGAGCGGATCAAGGCCGCCGGGTCGTGGGTGTTCACCGGCGGGCTGCACAGCCCGGATACGGCCACGGTGGTCCGGCAGCGCGGCGGCGACGTCGTCATCACCGACGGCCCGTACGTGGAGGGCAAGGAGCACATCGGCGGGTTCTGGATCGTCACCGCCGCCGACCTGGACGCAGCGCTGGAGTGGGCCACCGCCGCGGCGAGGGCCACCGGCCTGCCGATCGAGGTGCGGCCGTTCCGGGATGTCCCCGAATTCTGACCCGGGCCCGGGCGCCGTCGCCACGCCGCAGATCGAGGCGGTGTTCCGCGCCGAGTATGGCCGCGCCGTCGCCGTCCTGACCCGCGTCTTCGGCAGCATCGACATCGCCGAGGACGCGGTCCAGGAGGCGTTCGCCGCCGCGGTGGCGCGCTGGCCATCGGAGGGGCTGCCGCCCGCGCCAGCGGGCTGGATCATCACCACCGCGCGGCGACGGGCGATCGACCACCTTCGCCGCGAGGCGTCCCGCGATGACCGGCAGGCGCGCGCGGCGCTCACGCGCGCCCAGGGCGAGCCACCCAGGCAGGAGGGACCCGTGCAGGACGAGCGACTGCGGCTGATCTTCACCTGCTGCCACCCGGCGCTGTCCCGCGCGGCCCAGGTGGCCCTGACGCTGCGGCTGCTCGGCGGGCTCACCACCGCGCAGATCGCGCACGCGTTCCTGGTACCCGAGGCAACCATGGCGCAACGGCTCGCCCGCGCCAAGGCCAAGATCCGCGACGCGAACATTCCCTACCGCGTCCCGCGCGAGGCCGAGCTGCCGGACCGGCTGCGCTCCGTGCTCGCCGTCGTCTACCTCATCTTCAACGAGGGCTATACGGCGAGCTCCGGCGGCCGGCTGGTCCGCGAGGACCTGTGCGCCGAGGCCATCCGCCTCGGCCGGCTGCTCGCCGAGCTCATGCCCGACGATCCCGAGGTGGCGGGGCTGCTGGCGCTCATGCTGCTCACCCACTCGCGGCGCGGCGCCCGCACCACCGCCGACGGCGCCCTGGTCCGGCTGGCCGCCCAGGACCGCGGCCGCTGGGATCGGGACCTGATCCGCGAGGGCCAGGACATCGTCCGGCGCTGCCTGCGGCGCGGCCAGCCGGGCCCCTACCAGATCCAGGCCGCGATCAGCGCCGTGCACAGCGACGCACCGACAGCGCAAGCCACCGACTGGGCACAGGTCGTGCGGCTGTATGACCAGCTGCTTGCCTACGACCCCAGCCCGGTCGTCGCGCTGCACCGCGCGGTCGCCGTCGCCGAGACCGACGGGCCGGGGGCCGCCCTCGCCATCATCGACTCACTCGACCTCGACCCCTACTACTTGCTGCACGCCATCCGCGCCGACCTGCTGGGCCGCCTGGGCCGCGACCAGGAGGCGGCGGCCGCCTACCGGGCGGCCATCGAGCGGACGGCGAACACGGTGGAACAAGAACACCTCCAGCGCAGCCTCCAGGCGCTCCGAGCACGCTGACGCGGCCGCACCCGCTCAGCTCCGTGAGCATTCCTGGTCCCTGGGCTATGGCAATTCCTTGCGCATCAGAGTGCATACCGTCTCATAGCGCGTCACCGTCCCGTCTTCGGCTTCTTCATCCCACGCCTCGGGCTTGCGGCCGTAGGCGCGGTAGCCGAGCCGCTCGTAGAGCGCGCGGGCGCGAGGATTGTTCTCCTCCACGCCCAGCTCGGCCCGGTGCAGGCCTCGGCCGCGGATCCGCTGCTCGGCGGCCTCGATGAGGAGGGTGCCGATACCGCACGATTGCAGCTCTCCGAGCACGGCCAGCTGCCACAAGGTGCCAGCTCCGTAGTTCAGCGTGTAGTCGATCCCGCCGATCGCCACCGGCAGGTTCGAAGGCGGGCAGACAGCCAGGTAGTCCACCTCGCCGCGGTCCGCGCGTTCCAGCGCCCTGGCGACGCTGGCCAGGTGGGTGGCCGACCCGGACCAGGCGCACGAGGGCAGATCCGCACGGGTCAGGTCGCGGATCGTCAGCGGCAGCACGACCTCGGCCATGAGCACCACCTTTGCCTCGCGGCCAGGCCATCAGCCGCGCGGCCGCGCGGCGGTGGCTCTGCTTGATCGAGCATGCCACCTGGATGTCGCGTCCTGGATTGCTCTTCGTCACGCGGATGCTTCTTCGCTGCGGCCATCCTGGCTGGCCTCAGCACGACGTGATCGCGACCGCGCCTGTGCCGGTGTGACGGTCGCCGGCGGGTGGCTGGTGGCCAGGGCCGGCTGGCGCCAGATGTCGACGCTGGCAGAGGTGGAGAAGTGCGGGACCGTCCATGCTCTGGGTATGGGGTTGCGTTCCTCCCGGTTGCGCGGAGGGGGGTGCCATCAGCTGGGGATATCGACGATCATGAACTCTCATGACCAGATTGCGCACGGCCAGCCGTCGCTGAAGATTTCGGGTGGGTCGGGGATGGGCTTCGCATGGCCGAGCAGGACTTGCCGGGCCGCCCAGGCTGCGGCAGCTGCATCAAGGACGTCGTCAACGGCGGCATAGGTACCAGCCCCGCCCAGGTCACCAGCTATTCTGATGCCCGCGTCGGCGAGCAGCGCGCGTCGGTGCTCCATGCCCGTCCACGACGATTTTCGCGCCGTCAGCGGAGCACCCGCCAGTCGGGCGAAACACACCTCCGGATGGATCTCCACGACACGGACGGCCGTATGGCGAACCCACTGCTCGACCTGGAGCAGTTTCGGTTTGAGCGCAAAGGCTTGGACCGAGATTCCCTGCCCGGTGAGATCGCGGTTGATCGCCGAAGCAGCAGCGTGATCGGCGGCCAGCAATGCCTGACGAGTCGGCGTCATGAATACCGAGGGCCATAGCGAGCCGATCGCCGCACGCGCCAGCACATCCGCTCGGCGGTGGCCGCGGTCAGGCAGGCCAATAGGCATGTCTATGGCTATGACGGCAATCGGGCCGTCCGCCTCAGCCTCGGCAACCAGTGCTTCGATGTCTGCGGCGAAATGGGCACCGCTGACGCCGTCTTCTACAGTGATCGCGACCCAGCCGCGTCTGCACGCATCGACGCCCACCACCCGTCCGCCGCCCATGGCGCCAGGATCGCGCACCCGGCAACCAGTCGCCACACGAACGGCCTCGACTGGCGCGCTGCGTGGCAGCGCATGAAATCGCACTGTCTTGCCGTCGGCCGTGTGGCGACGTCCTCACGCGGCTACCGGCGGGTGGTCTCCTCTTGCCCGGCCGGCAGGACCGCGTGGGGTTGCTGCGCTGGCATGGCCGGCAACGATCGGGATCGGGCGGATCTGGCTGCGATGATCATCGACAGACTGTGAGCATGGGTCCACGGCAGCCAGTCGCGGGACGAAATGAGGAGGCCTGGCGCTTCCGCGGAAGCGTCCACCCATCGCTGTTCGGCGCGAGGTTGTTCACTGCTGATCATCGGGAAAGTCGGCTAGCTAGCACACGCGCGTGCCGCACAGGGTCGACCCGGGGAGTGCGGATTGCCCCACGCGACCATGACTGTTACCGCAACTCAGAGGGCCTCGCAGCCGACCCTGATGACAGAGTTTTGCCCCACTCGAAGCCCAGTGGCCCGTCAGGCCATCAAAGATCGAGCGGCATAACCGCTGGTCAGTGCGGTTTCACCGGAGTGAGCGATGGGATTCGAACCCACGACATCCAGGACCACAACAGAGCGTGCGTTCGAATAATTGACCGCGTTATGGGTGTTTAGCCAGCTCAAGCGCCTAGGCGTGGTTACGGTGAGCGCGCCTGACGCAATCGCCCGCATGGCGTCGCTTCCACTTTCGCTCCCAGAACCGGACAGGGCTGCTGCAGGGCCTGACAGGCCGCGCTCACGGCTCCGGAGACCGCAATCGCCATCGTGCGAATCCAGGGCACTGGCCTGGAGGTGTGAGTCGTCCACATCAACTCCAGCGAAGATCATTCCGGGCATCTTCCGGATCACGCGTCGGCTGGTGCCCGGCGGTTCGCCCGCGCGGGCTGCGGAGGCCGCCCGGGGCAGTATTCGTTTCCCTGCCGTGCGCACCTTCCTGCCGTGCCAGGCGTCGACATAATGGCGTCGCGGGCGTTTACGCGTTGTCTGCTTTGCCCCGTCATCCTGGACCAGCGAACCCGGGTGAGCCGCCGCCGGTTCGACGCAGCCGGCCGCCTGCGATCGAAGGAGGTCAGCATGAAGGTGAGAAGGATCGTGACCACCGGGGCGGCGAGCCCAGGGAAGCGATGGGCCGCCGTGCTGGCAGCCGTGCTGGCAGGCGGCGCCTGCCTGACCGCCGCAGGCGCCGCGCAGGCGGCACCCAGGCCCGGCCAGCCCGGCCATGACCGGCCCCGCCCAGGTTTGAGCAGCTCCCCAGTCCCCGACACTCATCTGACAGCGGTGAGCGCGGATTCGGCCACCGACGCCTGGGCCGTCGGCTCCTACGCCGATAGCAGCCAGGTGAGCCACTCGCTGACCCTGCACTGGAACGGCAGCACGTGGAGCCGGGTGACGAGCCCTAGCCCCAGCCGCAGCACCGCGGGCTACGGCACCTACCTGCTGGGCGTGAGCGCGGTCTCGCCCACCGACGCCTGGGCCGTCGGCTACTACCGCAACAGCACGGGCGGGGCCCACCCGCTGATCCTGCACTGGAACGGCAGCACGTGGAGCCGGGTGACGAGCCCCAACCCTGGCGGCACCCACCTGCTGGGGGTGAGCGCGGTCTCGCCCACCGACGCCTGGGCCGTCGGCTGGTACGGCGCTAAGGCCTCGCTCATCCTGCACTGGAACGGCAGCGCGTGGGCCCAGGTGGCCAACCCTAGCCCCGGCGGCGCCCTGTCGGGGGTCAGCGCGGACTCGGCGACGGACGCCTGGGCCGTCGGCTCCTACACAACCTTCAGCCAGGTGACCTACTCGCTGACCCTGCACTGGGACGGCAGCACGTGGGCGCAGGTGGCCAGCCCTAGCCCCGGCGGTACTAGCGGCACCACCCTGTCGGGAGTGAGCGCGGACTCGGCGACGGACGCCTGGGCGGTTGGCGACTCCCGCGTCAATCCGCTGATCCTGCAGTGGAACGGCAGCGCGTGGGCCCAGGTGGCCAGCCCCGACCCCGGCGGCGGCTACGTCATCCTGCTGGGGGTGAGCGCGGTCTCGGCCACCGACGTCTGGGCCGTCGGCTGGTACGGGAGCAGCACCTCGCTCCAAGCGCTGGTGCTGCAGTGGAACGGCGGTACCTGGGCGCAGGTGACCATCCCCACCCCCCTCGGGGCCACCGATTCAGCGCTGTCGGGGGTGAGCACGGTCTCGGCCACCGACGCCTGGGCCGTCGGCTCCTACCGCACCGGCACCGGGGCCTCCGAGTCGTTCATCCTGTACTGGAACGGCAGCGCGTGGAAGCAGGTGCCGAGCCCCAGCCCGTGACCTTACGGCCGGTGGGACCGCGCCGCCCCCCTGCAGCTGCGCAAGAAACGAGGTCGAATCTACCCGACAGTAACTACCTGACCTGCAGGTTTTTGGGTGAGCGATGGGATTCGAACCCACGACATCCAGGACCACAACCTGGCGCTCTAACCAACTGAGCTACGCCCACCACGGTCACCACCTACCGACGGTGACGCGTACGCCCAAGAATCATAGCGGGAGCCGGTCACCGCTCCGGACGGGATTCACCGGGCAGCGCCGCCGCCGCCTCCGCAGGGTGGCCGCCGGGCTGCCCCGCGTCACCTGCCGGCGCACCCGCCACGCCGGACGACGTGCCGGCGTACCGGGCCCCGATCGCCCGCGCGGTCGCCGAATCCGGCCCCGGCTGCGGCACGAAGATCGCCTCCCGGTAGTACCGGAGCTCGCGGACCGACTCCTTGATGTCGGCCAGCGCGCGGTGCCCGCCGTTCTTCGGCGGGCTGGCGAAGTACGCCCGCGGGTACCACCGGCGGGCCAGCTCCTTGATGCTCGACACGTCCACCATCCGGTAGTGCAGGAATCCGTCGAGCTCGGGCATGTCGCGGGCGAGGAACGCCCGGTCGGTGGCGATCGAGTTGCCGCACAGCGGCACTTTGCGCGGCTCGGTGACGTGCCGGCGCACGTAGTCGAGCACCCGCTCCTGCGCCTCGGCGAGCGAGATCCCCGACTCCAGCTCGGCGAGCAGCCCGGAGGCGGTGTGCATCTCGCGGACGACGTCCAGCATCTGGTCCAGCGCCTCCGGCGGCGGCTTGATGATCTCGTCGATGCCGTCGTCGAGCAGGTTGAGCTCACCGTCGGTCACCAGGCACCCGATCTCGATCATGGCGTCCCGCGCCAGGTCGAGACCGGTCATCTCGCAGTCAATCCAGACGAGCCGGTCGGTCATCTGCCCAGCCTAGAGCCTCCGTGCCGGTGCCGGAGAACAAGGCGATACCGAACGGCTACCGCCTCATCACTCGCCCGCCCGCCCGAGGATGTGCTCCGGGACCGGAAAACCAGGCGGCAGCCCGGCGTCGGGCTCGGGCGCCCCGAACTCCACCCGGGCCGGCACCACCCCGGCCCAGAACCCGAGCTCGCAATCCTCGGGCTCGTCCGACGGCCCGCCGGTGCGGACCTTCACCGACGCCTCGGCCAGCGGCAGCGCGAGCACCGCGGTGGCGGTGAGCTCCTTGCGGGTGGGCTGCCGCGACGCGTCCCACCGGCCGGGGATCAGCTGCTCGACGACGACCCGCAGCGCCTCCAGCCGCTCGGCTTCGTCGGTCACGGTCCTCGCCGTGCCGTACACCACAGCGCTGCGGTAGTTCATTGAGTGGTGGAACACCGAACGCGCGCACACCAGCCCGTCCAGGTGCGTCACCGTCACGCAGACCGGCTGCCCGCCTGCGGCGAGCATGGTCCGGTTGGCCGTCGAGCCGTGCAGGTAGAGCGTGTCGCCGAGCCGGCCATAAGCGGTCGGCAGCACCCGCGGCGCGCCGTCGTAGATGACGCCCAGGTGGCAGATCAGCCCGGCGTCGAGCACGGCGTACAGGTCGGCCCGGTCGGTCCTGGCGCGCTCGGCCAGGCGGCGGACCGTCGTCCGCGGGGTGGGAGACAGCGGAGAGGTGGAGGGCGGCGCTTCGGTGGTCATGATCCCCGACGGTAGGCTGAAAGTGGACTGGCAGCAAGAGCCACTTGACCGCAAAACGGAGTGACCACTTTTCCGGGAGTGACCACGTGCACAGGATGATCGTGGAGCCGCCGCTCGTGCTCGACCGCGGCGCCGGCCAGCCGCTCACCGTTCAGATCACCGGCCAGCTGCGCGCGGCCGTGGCGGGCGGCCGGCTGCGCGCGGGGGAGCGGCTGCCGTCCACCCGCGCGCTCGCCGCCTCGCTCGGCGTCAGCCGCACCGTGGTGACCAACGCCTACCTGCAGCTGTTCGCGGAGGGCTGGCTGGAGGCCCGGCACGGCTCCGGCACCTACGTGGCCGCGGGCGCGGCGGGCGCACCGGCGGCGGCGGGAGGGCCGCGCACCGCCACCGCGCCGCGCGCTCCCAGCGGGCCGGGCATCGCCGCCGGGCCGCGCACTGCTGGCGTCCCGGACGTGGCAGCGCGGCCTCCCCGGCCCATCGGCCCGCCGCCCCCACGCGATGGACGGCAACATCGACGCCCACCAGAGGCGGTCGATGTGCACATCGACGCCCCTGGCAGCGGCCCGGGCCTGACCGAACTGCGGCCCGGCGTGCCCTGGTCGGCGGGCATCGACCCGGCGGCGTGGCGCCGCGCCTGGCGGCAGGCCGCCGCGGCGCCGCCGTCGCTGTGGCCCGACCCGCGCGGCCTGCCCGCGCTGCGCGCCGCGCTGGCCGGCCACCTCCGCCGCACCCGCGGCCTCGACTGCACCCCGGGCCACATCCTCATCACCCGCGGCGTCGCCAGCGGGCTGGCGTTGCTCGCCGCGGCGCTGCTGAAGCCGGGGGAGCGGGCCGGGCTGGAGGACCCGGGGTATCCGGCCGCCCGCGCGATCCTGGCCGCGCGGGGCGCGACCGTGCTGCCCTGTCCGGTCGACGCGCACGGCCTGATCACCGGCGACCTGCCCGGCGACCTGCGGCTGATGTACGTCACGCCGGCCCACCAGTACCCGCTCGGCGGGCGGCTGCCGGTGCCGCGCCGCCAGGCGCTGGTGGCCTGGGCGCGCGCCGCCGGGGCGATCGTGGCCGAGGACGACTACGACAGCGAGTTCCGCTACGACGTCGCGCCGCTGCCGGCGCTCTACGGCCTGGACCCGGACGTCGTGGCGTACCTCGGCACGACGTCGAAGGCGCTGACCCCCGGGTTCGGCGTCGGCTGGCTGGTGGCCAGGCTCGACCTCATCGGGCTGCTGGCCGACCAGCGGGACAGTCTGGCCGACCGCACCAACGAGGCCTCCCAGCGGGCCCTGCTCGCCCTGATAACGAGCGGTGACCTGGACCGGCACGTCCGCCGGATGCGCCGCGAGTACGCCCGGCGCCGGGACGCGATCGTGTCCGCGCTCGGCGACCCGGCGGTCCCGGCCCGGCTGCTCGGCGACACGGCCGGCCTGCACGTGGTGCTGGAACCGCGCCGGGGCAGCGCTGACGCCGTGGCAGCGGCCGCGCGCGAGCGCGGGGTGGCGGTGCACACGCTGCGGCGCTACTTCGCCGGCCGCCCGAGCGCCGACGGCCTCGTCCTCGGCTACGGCGGGCTGCCGCTCGCCAGCGTGGCCGCGGCCGCGGCGGTGCTCCGCGACGTCCTGTTGAACCTTCCCGCCCGCTGATCAGCCGACCGGCCAGCCGCTCCCGCGCGTAGCTCGCCCATGATCGGCACGCATCTCGATATCGCGCCAGCCGAACCGGGCGAACGTGACGTGACGCGCATCAGCCGGCGCGGGCCAGCGCGTCGGCCGGCTCCTGCTCCTCCGCGTGCACGTCGGCCATCCGGCTCACCCGGGCCGGGCGCATCCGCTGCGCCTCGTCCTCGCGTGGCGGCGCGACGTCTCCGTGCGAGATGCGCACGCCGGTCAGCCGGTCGGTGTCGATGGCGCCAGGGCCCGCCGCCAGGCAGCAGGGCACCTGGGAGGCGCCGAAGTGCCCGCCGCACGCCCACAGCTTGCGGCTGCGGACGCTGGTGTGCGCGTAGCTGAACGGCGCCGGGCGCCCGGCCGGCCAGCTCCGCGGGATGCGCCAGGAGTCGAGCCAGTCCAGGATCGCGTCCGCGCCGGCCACCGGGCCCGAGGTGAACGGCTGCCAGCCGAATCCTACGACGCCGATCTGGACGCACAGCCTGCCCTCGGTGTGCACGTCGGCCGCCCCGTCGTGCGGCAGGGCGGCCAGCGGCCCGGTCGGGTACGCGCCCGCGCTCCCGCCGGTCAGCGCCTCATGGTCGATGTCGCCTGCCACGCCGAGCGCGAGCGCGGCCCGGACGATGGGGATGAGCTGCACGGTATCGCCGGTCACCGGGTTCCACACCAGATGGCAGGGACGGCCGGTCTGGTTCAGGCGCTGCGCCGCCGAATGCGCGGAGATGACCCGCGGATCCGCACCCAAGGTCATCCAGACCGCCCGCGGCGCACCGCCCTTCATCTGACCGCCGTCGGCAACCCCCCGAACGAAACCGGCACCCGGCATCCACGCCTCACCCACGGCACTCCTTCGCGCGGTCTAGACCTTAGCCCTGCCTGCTCTCTTGTCTTGCCTACGTCAGGTCCGTGGATTAGTCCATAGGCCCCGGGGTGATATTGCCCGCAAGCTGGTATTTCTGGTTGGTTGGTTGACGCAGCCTGGCCGCCGGGCGGGTGCGGGCAAAGGCCGGGTCACCGGCGGGAAGGTGGAGGCAGGCATGACGGCCGAAGGCACGGTCCCAGGGATCGAGGACGTCTCCCGGCTCGCCGGCTGGCTGGCCGCGCACGGCGTCCCGGCCGCCGAGCGCCTGCCGGCGGTGCGCGTGATCGCGGGCGGCCGGTCCAACCTCACCTACCGGCTCGACTTCCCGGCGCCCTCCGGCCCGGCCCGGCTGGTGCTGCGCCGGCCCCCGCTCGGCCACGTCCTGCCCACGGCGCACGACATGGCCAGGGAGTACCGGCTGATCTCCGCCTTGCACGGCACCGGCATCCCGGTGGCGACGCCGGTGGCGTTCTGCTCCGACACCGAGATCATCGGCGCGCCGTTCTACGTGATGGAGTACGTGGACGGCGTGGTGATCCGCACGGTGCAGGACGCCACGCGGATCAGCCCGGAGCAGGCCCGCCAGGTGTCCGAGCGGCTGGCCGAGATGCTGGCCGCGATCCACCAGCTGGACGTCGCGGCCGTCGGCCTCGGCGACTTCGGCCGGCCCGACGGGTACATGCGGCGGCAGCTCACCCGCTGGCAGCGGCAGTGGGAACTGTCGGTCACCCGCGAGGTCCCCGGCTACGCCGAGCTCGTGGCCAGGCTGGAGGCCGGGCTGCCCGAACACGGCGAGGGCACCCTGGTGCACGGCGACTTCCGGATCGACAACGTGCTGCTCGCCCCGGATCCGGAGCCTCGGATCACCGCGGTGGTCGACTGGGAGATGGCCACGCTCGGCGACCCGCTCGCCGACCTCGCGCTGACGCTGGTCTACTGGGTGGACCCGGACGACCCCGGCTGGGCCGACGTCCAGGTGGGCGCCACGGCCACCGCCGCCCCCGGCTTCTTGACCAGGCGGGAGTTCGCGGCCAGCTACGCGGCGCGGACCGGCCGTGACCTGTCCGAGATCGGGTACTACATGGCCTTCGGCTGCTACAAGCTCGCCGTGGTGCTCGAGGGAATCAACGCCAGGTTCCTGCAGCGGAAGACCGTCGGCGAGGGATTCGACCGGGAGGGCAAGGCGGTGCCGATGCTGATCCAGCGCGCGCACCGGATGCTGGACTTGAACCCGCTGTGATCCCGCGGCAGGCGTGGCGGCTCTAGAAGGACGATGAGGCCCGGCGCCCCGCTCTCGCCGGGCCTCACGTCTGTCGGCCCCCGACCCGCTGGTCATGGGGCCCGGCGCCCCGCTCTCGCCGGGCCCCACGTCTAGTCATGAGGCCCGGCGCCCCGCTGTCGCCGGGCCTCACGTCTCTCGTCCCCCGACCCGCTAGTCGTAAGGCCCGGCGCCCCGCTCTGGCCGGGCCTCACGTTCTTCGCCCCCGACCCGCTAATCGTGAGGCCCGGCGCCCCGCTCTGGCCGGGCCTCACGTTCTTCGCCCCCGACCCGCTAATCGTGAGGCCCGGCGCCCCGCTCTCGCCGGGCCTCACGTTCTTCGCCCCCGACCTGCTAATCGTGAGGCCCGGCGCCCCGCTCTCGCCGGGCCTCACATGTTGAGGACGCCGTGCCAAGGTGGTGGGTTCACACGGCTACGGATGTTTTTCCTGGCGGATTCTGCGTACCGCAACCGCGGTGTGCTGGACGGACGGCGCGGCCGCTGCACCGGGGCGACCCGCGGCATGCCCCCAGCAGGCCCCCCGGCGGGCCCCCGGCAGGCCGCGGCCCGGCGGGTGATGCGCGACACTGGGGGCTGTGGCAACGATCGTCGCGGTGCGGGACGCCGATGACCCGCGGCTGGCCGACTACGTCCGCCTCACCGACATCAAGCTGCGCAAAAGCCTGGAATCCGCGCACGGGCTGTTCGTCGCGGAGGGCGAGAGGGTCATCCGCCGCGCGCTCGACGCGGGCTATCCGCCACGGTCGCTGCTGATCACCGAGCGCAGGCTGCCCGGCGTGGCCAGCCTGCTGGACTCGTGCGCGTCGGTGGCCTACGTCGTTCCCGACCAGGTGGCCGCTCAGGTCACCGGCTTTGACGTGCACCGCGGCGTGCTGGCGTCGATGGCCCGCCTCCCGGCCAGGTCGGTGAGCGACGTGCTCGCTGGCGCCCGCCGCCTCACGGTGCTCGAGGACATCGTGGACCACACGAACGTGGGCGCGATCTTCCGCTGCGCGGCCGCGTTCGGGGTGGACGCGGTCGTCCTGGCGCCCCGCTGCGCCGACCCGCTGTACCGGCGCGCCGTCCGCGTCTCCATGGGCGCCGTGTTCGCCATCCCGTACGCCCGGATGACCAGCTGGTACGACGGCCTGGCCGAGCTGCGCGCGGCCGGCTTCCGGCTGCTCGCCCTCACCCCCGATCAGTCCGCCGCGCCGATCGGCGCGGTCGCGCCGGGGGAGCGGGCCGCGCTGATGCTGGGCAGCGAGGGCGACGGGCTGTCATCGCGGTGGCTGCGCGAGGCCGACGAGGCGGTCTGCATCCCGATGGCCGAGGCCCCGCGGGCCGCGGGCGTCGACTCGCTCAACGTGGTCGCCGCCGCCGCGATCGCCTGCCACGCATTCGCCGGCGAGCAAGCGCCGGCCGGGCGTGGCGAGGCGTAGGCCCGCAGCGTCCGCCGCGTGCCGGGCCGCCGCCGCGCTGCTACCGTGCGGCCATGGCCATCCCGCTCAGCGAAGCGACGCTCAGGCTGGTGGACGGGAAGAACTACGCGGTGCTGGCGACGGTGAATCCCGACGGCAGCCCGCAGACCTCCGTCGTGTGGGTCGGCCGCGACGGCGGCGACCTGCTGTTCTCCACGGTGCAGGGCCGGGTGAAGCACCGCAACATGCTGCGCGACCCCCGCGTCAGCGTCACGGTCATCGACTCCGCCGACCCGGAGAACTACGTCGAGCTGCGCGGAAGCGTGTCGATGACGCCGGACGTGGGGCGGCGCGTCGACACCGAGCTGTCCTGGAAGTACGACGGCAAGGACCCTGGCGAGGACCGCCCCGGCGCGGTCCGCGTGGTCGTGCGGATGGACGTGGAGAAGGCAACCGGGTACGCCGCGTGAGCCCGGCCCGCAGGCCGGGTCCGGCGCCGGGTCAGGCGCCGGGTCAGGCGCCGGGCAGCAGCGCCCAGACGACCTTGCCGCCGTCGTCCAGCAGGTGCCATCCCCACCGGCTGCTGCAGGACTCGATGACCTGCAGGCCCCGCCCGGCGACCGCCTCCGGGCCCGGTTCCCGGGGCACCGGAATCTCCCGGCTCGGGTCGCTGACCATGCACATGAGGTAGGGCGCCTGCGCCAGCAGCCGGAGCCGGATCACCGGCGCGTCACCGGCGCGCCCGCCCGTCGCGTTACCGGCGCGCCCGCCCAGCGCGTGCCGCAGCGCGTTGGTCACGAGCTCGGAGATCACGAGTTCCGCGTCATCGCAGAGCGCGGCCATGCCCCAGCCGGCCAGCGTGGCACAGGTGAACTCGCGCGCGGCCCTGACCGACTCCGGCCGCGGCTCGAGCGCGCGGAAGGCCTCAGGCTGCGCCGGCCGCCCGTGCTGACGCGCTTGCCACGGCACGGCCCCGGAAACAAGGCACGCGGACTGGCGGGCCCTGAAGACGTCGGTCTCGGCTGGAACGGCAGCCCGTTGTGCGGTGATCGGGGTCCCTGCGTGTGCGGTCATCGGGGTCCCTGCAAGGAGTGTCACGGTGTGGATGCTCGTGTACCGCGGGGCACAGGCGATATCATTCCGGGTGCGTGTTGCACATGCAAGGCAGGATGCACGTGCAGATGAATTGTGCGATCTCGGATATATGATGATACTGCAATCGTTCGTCGTTGTGCCCGCCTGGAAGAACATTCCGGCGGTTGGCGGCGGGTTACCGGTGGTCTCGGTCCAGCCGGGCAGCGGCCCGACTGTCCTGCGCATCCTCCTGGGATCCCAGCTCCGCCGGCTGCGGGAACGCAGGGGGATCACCCGGGAAGACGCCGGCTACACGATCCGCGCCTCCGGATCCAAGATCAGCCGGATGGAGCTCGGCCGGGTCAGCTTCAAGGAGCGGGACGTCGCCGACCTGCTCGCCCTCTACGGGGTGGCGGACGAGGCCGAACGGACCTCGCTGATCGAGCTCGCCCGGCAGGCCAACTCGCCCGGCTGGTGGCACAAGTACAGCGACGTGCTGCCCGACTGGTTCGGCGTCTACGTCGGCCTGGAGGAGGCCGCGTCGCTCATCCGGATCTACGAGCTGCAGTTCGTCCCCGGCCTGCTGCAGACGCCCGAGTACGCGCGCGCCGTGGTCCGGCTCGGCCGGCGGTCGGCGGATGACCGCGAGGTAGAGCACCGGGTCAGCCTCCGGATGGACCGGCAGCGCGTGCTGGCCAAGCCGAGCGCGCCCCGGCTGTGGGCGATCGTGGACGAGGCCGTGCTGCGCCGTCCGATCGGGGGCGCCGAGGTGATGCGCGGCCAGCTGGAGCGCCTGATCCAGGCGGCGGAAGAGCCGAACATCACGCTCCAGGTGGTCCCGTTCCGCGTCGGCGGGCACGCCGCCGAGGCGGGCTCGTTCGCCATCTTGCGGTTCCCCGAGCCGGACCTGCCGGACGTGGTGTACCTTGAGCAACTCACCAGCGCGCTCTACCTGGACAAGCGGGAAGACGCTGAGCGGTACAGCGAGGTCATGGAGCGCCTGAGCGTCGACAGCGAGCCACCGGAACAGACCCCGCACATCCTCCGCCGGATCCTCGAGGAAGCTGACTAGATGACCCACGCCGACGACCGGATCACCGCGGGCACACCGACGGCGATCCGCTGGCGGAAGAGCCGCCGCAGCAACTCCCAGGGGGCCTGCGTCGAACTGGCCGGCCTCGCCGACGGCGCGGTCGCGATCAGGAACTCGCGCTTTCCCCAGGGCCCGGCGCTGCTGTCAACCCGCGCCGAGATGCGCGCGCTCATCGAGGGCGCCAAGCGCGGCGACTTCGACCACCTCCTCCGGTAGCAGCCACCTCGCCCGCTCGTTCGGCCGGCCCGCCGGCGGCGCAGTCCACCACGGCGCAGCGGTTAGAGTCCTGACGTGGCGATCAGGCCGATCCGGCAGGCAGAAGCCGCCCCGCGACTGCTGACGCCCAGGCTGATCAAGTGGGAGATCTTCGTCGTCTTCGCGGTCTCGCTGGGCGCGAGCGGCGTGTTCGCGCTCGTGTCGCTCATCGGCTCGCTCACCGCGTCGAAGGCGCTCGGCAAGCAGCACGCGGTGCTCAACGGCTCGCTGGCGCCGGGCCGCCCGACCCTCGACCTCGTCCTGCAGCTGGTGAGCCTGGCCGCCACGCTGGCGCCGGTGGTGCTGGTGTTCTACCTGCTGGCCCGCAGCGGCGAGGGGCCGTCGGACATGGGCCTGGACGCCCGCGAGCCGGGCCGGGACCTGCTGCGCGGGGCCGTCCTGGCCGCGGTCATCGGCGGAAGCGGGCTCGGCCTGTACCTGGCCGCCTACAAGCTCGGCTTCGCGCTGAACGTCGTCGCCGAGAGCCTGCCCGCGGTCTGGTGGCGCATCCCGGTGCTCATCCTCGACGCCGCGCAGAACGGCATCCTCGAGGAGATCCTGGTCATCGGCTACCTGCTGCGCCGGCTGGACCAGCTGGGCTGGCGGCCGTCCCGGGCGATCGCGTTCAGCGCCGTGCTGCGCGGCTCATACCACCTCTACCAGGGGTTCGGCGGGTTCATCGGCAACGCGGTGATGGGCGTGATATTCGGCTATTTGTACCGGCGGTGGGGCCGGGTGACGCCCATGATCATCGCTCACTCGCTGATCGACGCCGTCGCCTTCGTCGGCTACGCCACCCTGCACGGTCACGTGTCCTGGCTGCCGTGACCGGGTGACGGGCCGGCGCGCAGCCGTTCGGGAGAAAAGCCGTGACCGGGTGACGGGCCGGCGCGCAGCCGTTCGGGAGAAAAGCCGTGACCGAGTGACGGGCCGGCGCGCAGCCGTTCGGGAGAAAAGCCGTGACTGGGTGACGGGCCGGCGCGCAGCCGTTCGGGAGAGAGGAACGTCAGGCGCGGCCGAGACCGTCGAGGACCTCGGCCCCGGGCAGCGCGGCCAGCAGCGGCCCGGGCAGCACGAGCTTGGACCGCCGGACGCCGCTGCCGACGACGACGCGTGGCGCGGCGGCCACGGCCGCGTCGATCAGCACCGGCCAGCCGGGCGGCAGGCCGACGGGCGTGATGCCGCCGTACTCCATCCCGGTCTCGGCCACCGCGAGCTCGGTGGACGCGAACGACGCCTTCCTGACGTCAAGCCGCCGCCGGGCCAGCCCGTTGACGTCGGCCCGCGTGGTGGCGAGCACCACGCACGCGGCGAACCGGGGCTGCCCGTCGCGGCGGCCGGTGACGACCACGCAGTTGGCCGACTCGGCGGGGGAGACCTGGTACTTCTCGCAGAACGCCGCTGTGTCCGCCAGATCGGGATCGATCTCCGCGACGCCCACGCCGTCCAGCCCGGCGAGCGCGGCGGCGACCGGCGCGGCCAGCAGGTCGGGCCGCACGGCGACGGGCTGGACGTCAAGCACTCCCATGCTCATCTCCACGCGGCGCAGTCTACGAGGCGGCCGCGCCGGGCTAGCCGCGCCGGGCCGGGCCAGCCGGGCCGGGGCGCGCCGCTATCCTGCGGGCATGCAGGAGCCCCCCGGTGTTCCGCGGACGATCCCCGGCACCGGCCTCGACGCCGCCGGAGCGTCGGTCGCCGCGCTCAGCCAGGCGCTCGCGTCCGGCGCGCTCACCTCGGCCGCGCTCACGGCCTTCTACCGCGACCGGACCCGGATGCTCAACTCCGAGCTGCACGCCGTCATATCGCTCAACCCGGAGGCGGCGGCGGGCGAGGCGGTGGCCAGCGACGCGGCGCGCGCCGCCGGCGCCGCCCGCGGGCCGCTCGAGGGCATCCCGGTGCTGGTGAAGGACAACATCCAGGTCGCGGGGATGCCCGCCACCGCGGGCTCGCCGGCGCTGCTGGACACCGAATCCGCCGACGCCTTCCTCGTCACCCGGCTGCGCGAGGCCGGCGCGGTGATCCTCGGCAAGGCGAACCTGTCCGAGTGGGCCAACTTCCGCTCTACGAGCTCGACCAGCGGCTGGAGCACGCTCGGCGGCCAGACCGCCAACCCGCGCGGGCCGGGCCGCAACCCGTCCGGATCCAGCTCCGGCTCGGCCGCGGCCGTCGCGGCCGGGCTCGCCCCGCTGGCCGTCGGGACCGAGACCGACGGGTCGATCGTGTGCCCGTCGAGCGCGTGCGGGATCGTGGGCATCAAGCCGACGACCGGCCTGGTCAGCCGAGCCGGCATCGTGCCCGTCTCGCTGGCCCAGGACACCGCGGGCCCGATGGCGGCCTCCGTCGCCGACGCCGCGGCCCTGCTGTCCGTGCTGGCCGCGCCCGATCCCGCTGACCCCGCCTGCCAGGATTCCGATGGATTTTCCGAACGGTACGACGGCAGCCCTTACACCGTGTACCTGGACCCGGGCGCGCTGGACGGCGCGCGGCTGGGCGTGTGGCGGGCGGCTTCAGCCGACGCGGGGGCGGCCATCGTAGCCGTGCTCGACGCCGCGGTCGCTCGGCTGCGGGGGTGCGGGGCGACCGGGCTCGACCCGGTCGAGCTGCCGGACCAGGACAAGATCTGGACGCCGGAGTTCATCGCGCTGCTGCACGAGTTCAAGCGCGACCTGAACCGTTACCTCGCCGGGCTAGCCGGCGACCACCCGGCGACGCTGGCCGCCCTCATCGCGTACAACGAGCGCAATGCCGGGCGGGTGCTGGCCAGGTTCGGCCAGGAGATCTTCGAGCGGGCGCAGGCGCGCAGCGGCGACCCCCGCGACCCCGAATACGCCGCGGCCCGCGCCGACGCCACCCGCCTGGCCCGGGCGGCGCTGGACGAGCCGCTGGCCGCCGGGCGGCTGGACGCGATCGTCGCGCTCACCGCCAACCCGGCGGGCCTGACCGACTACGTGCTCGGCGACCACGACGTGTTCCACACCTCGTCGCCCGGGGCGGTGGCCGGCTACCCGTCGGTGACGGTTCCGGCCGGCCAGGTGGCCGGGCTGCCGGTCGGCCTGTCGTTCATCGGCCCCGCCTGGAGCGAGCCGAGGCTGATCGCGCTGGCCTACGCGTTCGAGCAGGCGGCGGCCCCGCGTGGAGCGAGCCGAGCCTGATCGCGCTGGCCTACGCGTTCGAGCAGGCGGCGGCCCCGCGTGGAGCGAGCCGAGCCTGATCGCGCTGGCCTACGCGTTCGAGCAGGCCGGTGCCGGCTGAGCCCCGATACCCCGACACCCCGATACCCCCGACACCCCGACACCCCGATACCCCGGTGCCCCGGTGCCCCGGTGCCCGGTGCCCGGCGTCCCGGTGCCCCTGTGCCCGGTGCCCGGCGTCCCGGCGGGCCCGCGGCGGGGAGATAGCCTGACGCTCATGGACTCCTGGCGCGGCGTGCGCGTTCCGCGGCTGCCCGGGACCGGGCCTGAGCCGCGGATCAGGGACACCGCGACCGGTGAGCTGGCCGTCGCCGCGGAGGGGCACGGGGCGACGATGTACGCGTGCGGCATCACGCCGTACGACTCCACGCACATCGGGCACGCGGCGACGTTCACCACGTGGGACCTGCTGGTGCGCGCGTGGCTGGACGCGGGCCACGAGGTCACCTACGTGCAGAACGTCACCGATGTCGACGACCCGCTGCTCGAGCGGGCCGCCCGCGACGGCGAGGACTGGCGGCAGCTCGCCGACCGCGAGATCGCCCGGTACCGCGGCGACATGGAGACGCTGCGGGTGCTCCCGCCGTCGCGCCTGGTCGGCGCCGTGGAAGCGATGCCGCTGATCGAGCGGCTCACCGGCCGGCTAGGCGACCGCGGCGCGCTCTACGACGTGGACGCGGACCTGTACTTCAGCCGGTCGGCCGATCCGTCGTTCGGCTCGCTGTCCGGGCTGGACACCGGGGCCATGCTCGAGCTGTCGGCCGAGCGGGGCGGCGACCCGGGGCGGCCGGGGAAGAAGGACCCGCTGGACGTCCTGGTCTGGCGCGCCGCGCGGCCGGGCGAGCCGTGCTGGGACTCGCCGTTCGGCGAGGGGCGGCCGGGCTGGCACGTGGAGTGCGCGGCGATCGCCACGGAGTACCTGGGCACGGTGTTCGACATCCAGGTCGGCGGCTCGGACCTGATCTTCCCGCACCACGAGATGAGCGCCTCGCACGCCCGGGTGGCGCTCGGCGGCGGCGCGTTCGCCCGCCGGTACGCGCACGCCGGCATGGTCCGGCTCGGCGGCGAGAAGATGTCCAAGTCCCTGGGCAACCTAGTGTTCGTCTCCGACCTGGTGGCCGCGGGTGTCGAGCCCGCCGCCATCCGGCTAGCCCTGCTCGCCCACCACTACAGCGAGGACTGGGACTGGACCGACGAAGGCCTGGCCGCGGCGTGCCAGCGCCTGGCGACGTGGCGCGCCGCGCTGTCCGCCACGGCGGCCGTCCCTCCGCCCGCGGCGGCCGTCCCTCCACCCGCGGCGGCCGTCCCTCCGCCCGCGGCGGCCGTCCCTCCGCCCGCGGCGGCGACCCCCCACGCGGCGGCGACCCCCCACGCGGCGGTGGCCCCTCTGGCCGGGGATGCCGCCTATGACCTGGTCCGGGGCGCGACCTTGGCCGGCGCCACCGAGTCCTCGTCGCCGGCGCTCCGGGTGCTAGCCGGCGTGCGCGAGCGGCTGGCCGACGACCTCGACGCCCCCGGCGCGCTTGCCGTCGTGGACCGCTGGGCCGAGGCCGTGCTGACCGCGCCCCCCGGAGCCGCCCGGGCCCGCGCGGGCGAGGCCCAGCTGGTCCGCGACACCGTAGACGCCCTCCTCGGCGTCGCCCTGTAGCGCCCTCCTCGGCGTCGCCCTGTAGCGCCCTCCTCGGCGTCGCCCCGTGGCGCCCTCCTCGGCGTCGCCCCGTGGCGCCCTCCTCGGCGTCGCCCCGTGGCGCCCTCCTCGGCGTCGCCCCGTGGCGCCCTCCTCGGCGCCGCCCCAAAGCGGGCTCCTCGGCCCCGCCCCAAAGCGGGCTCCTCGGCCCCGCTCGTAGCAGCCTCCTCGGCGGCGACCCGTAACCGCCGCGCCACACCAGCCCCGCTAGCCCCTCTGTCGCTTATAGCCCGCCAGCCGCTCCACCATTCCTGTACCTCGTACATCACGCTGACCCCGGCAGCCTCTGCGCCATCCTTCGATCCTGCCGGCCGCTCCTCCGACCCCGCTGGCCGCTCCGCCGACCCCGCCAGCCTCTGCGCCCTCCTCCGCCACAGTTGACACCCCGCCGTGCGCTGGCGATCCTAGACATCTCAGTATGTGAGACGAAATCAAGAGATCTCCCGACGACGTGAAGAGCTGATATCGCCCTGGCAATACCAAAGTTTCACGTACCCGGATAGACGTCGCTCGGCTTCCCGGACCACCCGGAACGTCTCAGTATGTGAGACCAACCTAAGCTTGCGGCGAGCCGAAGGGCACGACGCTCTCCAGCCGCGCCCTACTGGCGAAAACCGGCCAGCGCAAGGCTGGGTCCGGCCCTGTGGACACCCGCGAGTTATCCACAGGCCCAAAGTAGTCAGATCGGCCCGCTGTCAGGGCACCTCAGCACGCTGGCGCCATGGAAGAGACACCCGCACACCCCGCAACGCCGCCCCCGGCCGCCCCCGCCCCTCCCGCGCCGGCCAGCCCCCCCGACGCAACCGGGTCCGACCCCGCGAGCCCCAGCTCATCGCGCTCGCCGGCTTCCGCTGCGCCTGCAGCTGCCGACTCCAAGCCCCGGCAGCCGGCCCAGCCCGCCGCGCAGGACCGGCCCGCCGCGCAGGACCGGCCCGCCGCGCAGGACCGGCCCGCCGCGCAGGACCGGCCCGCCGCGCAG
>Ga0070698_100001813_pt1 | contig 23753 bp, 16 predicted proteins | sample KBSK1502metaG_FD_65477 | JGI IMG/M metagenome (GOLD analysis project Ga0070698, IMG submission 65477) | Corn, switchgrass and miscanthus rhizosphere microbial communities from Kellogg Biological Station, Michigan, USA - KBS K1-50-2 metaG | ecosystem: Host-associated > Plants > Roots >... | reverse complement strand
CGCGAGGGGCGCGACATCGCGGGCATCGACGAGCACATGATCGTGAAGGTGCCGCTCACCAAGGACGGCGTCCGGGCGTGCAAGACGCTGTCGTCGGAAGGCATCCGCGTGAACGTGACGCTGATCTTCTCCGCCGTGCAGGCGTGGCTCGCCGCGAAAGCCGGCGCCAGCTACGTGAGCCCGTTCGTCGGCCGTCTCGACGACATCGGCAACGAAGGGATGCAGGTTGTCCGCGAGATCGTCGACATGTTCGACAACGCGGAGTACCCGACCGAGGTCCTCGTCGCCAGCGTGCGCAACCCGATTCACGTGATCGAGGCCGCGCGCATGGGCGCCGACGTGGTGACGGTGCCGCCGGCCGTGATCGAGTCGTGCTTCAAGCATCCGCTCACCGACCTCGGGCTCGAGCGCTTCCTGAAGGATTGGGAGAAAGCCCAGGGCGCCAAAGTTTGAGCGATCTGGTGGACGACGTCTTCGCCGATCTCGATCGGCGCGCCGAGCTGGGCGGCGGTGAAGAGCGTCTGCGCCGCCAGCGCGAATCCGGGAAGCTGACCGCGCGCCAGCGCATCGAGCTGCTGTTCGACCCCGGCACGTTCGAAGAGGTCGACAAGTTCATCACGCACCGCTGTCTCGACTTCGGGATGGCCGACCAGGTCGTGCCCGGCGACGGGGTGGTCGCCGGCTGCGGCCGCGTCAACGGCCGCCTCGCCTACGCGTTCGCGCAGGACTTCACGGTGTTCGGCGGGTCGCTCTCCGAGACCAACGCCGCGAAGATCGTGAAGATCATGGATCTCGCGATGAAGATGGGCGCGCCGGTCATCGGGCTCAACGACTCGGGCGGCGCGCGCATCCAGGAGGGCGTCGCGTCGCTGGCCGGCTACGCCGACATCTTTCTCCGCAACACGCTCGCGTCCGGAGTCATCCCGCAGATCTCCGCCATCATGGGGCCGTGCGCCGGCGGCGCCGTCTACTCGCCGGCGATCACCGACTTCACGATCATGGTCAAGCAGACCTCCTACATGTTCGTGACCGGTCCCGACGTGATTCGCACGGTGACGCACGAGCAGGTCAGCAAGGAAGAGCTCGGCGGCGCGATGACGCACAACGAGAAGAGCGGCGTCGCGCACTTCGCGGTCGAGAACGACCAGGACTGCATCCTGCTCATTCGCGACCTGCTGTCCTATATGCCGGGGAACAACGTCGACGACCCGCCGCGCGCGGCCTCCACCGATCCGATCGATCGTGCCGACGCCGCGCTCGACTCGATCGTGCCGGAGGCGCCGAACCAGCCGTACGACATGCTCGACGTCGTGCACGCGGTCGTGGACGAGGGGACCTTCCTGGAGGTGCACGCACACTACGCGCGCAACATCCTGGTCGGCTTCGCCCGGCTCGGCGGCCGGCCCGTGGGGATCGTCGCGAACCAGCCGGCGTACCTTGCCGGGACGCTCGACATCGACGCGTCGGTGAAGGGCGCGCGCTTCGTTCGCTTCTGCGACGCGTTCAACATTCCGCTCGTCACGTTCGAAGACGTCCCGGGCTTCCTGCCGGGCACCGTGCAGGAATACGGCGGCATCATCCGTCACGGCGCCAAGCTCCTGTTCGCCTTTGCCGAGGCGACGGTGCCGAAGCTGACCGTCATCACGCGGAAGGCGTACGGCGGCGCCTACTGCGTCATGTCGAGCAAGCACATACGCACCGACCTGAACTTCGCGTGGCCGACGGCGGAGATTGCGGTGATGGGCGCTGAAGGCGCGGTGAACATCCTCTACAAACGGGAGCTCGACGCGGCGGCGGACGTCAACGCCGCACGCGCGGCGAAGGTCGCCGAGTACCGCGAGAAGTTCGCGAACCCGTTCGTCGCCGCGCAGCGCGGCTTCCTCGACCAGATCATCCGGCCGCGCGAGACGCGCGCGAAGCTGATCAACGGGCTCGCGACGCTCGAGACCAAGCGCGACAGGAACCCGCCGAAGAAGCACGGCAACATACCCCTCTGATTCGATGAAGAGGATTCTCATCGCGAATCGCGGGGAGATCGCGGTTCGCATCATCCGCGCCTGCCGCGACATGGGGATCGGCGCGGTCGCCGTCTACTCCGATTGCGATCGCGCCGCGCGCCACGTCCGGCTGGCCGACGAGGCGGTGCACATCGGCGGCAACGCCCCCGGCGAGAGTTACCTGCGCATCGATCGGGTGGTCGACGCCGCTACGCGCACGGGCGCCGACGCGGTTCATCCCGGCTACGGCTTTCTCGCGGAGAACGAGGTCTTCGCGTCCGCCTGCCGCGACGCGGGGCTCACCTTCATCGGTCCGACGCCGGAAGCCATCGCGTTGATGGGCAGCAAGACCGCCGCGCGCAAGGCCGCGATGGAGGCCGGCGTGCCCGTCGTTCCCGGAACCGAGGATCCGCTCGGCCCCGACGTGCCTGACGCCGCCATCGCCGGCATCGCCGACGGCATCGGCTACCCGATCATGATCAAGGCCGTGGCAGGCGGCGGCGGCAAGGGGATGCGCGTTGTCGCGAGCCCCGAAGAGCTGTCGAGCGCGGTTCGCGCCGCGCGCTCCGAGGCGCAGGCCTCGTTCGGCGACCCCGCCATCTATCTCGAGCGCCGGATCGCCCGCCCGCGCCACGTCGAAGTGCAGCTGCTCGGGGACCGGCACGGCACCGTGCTGCCGTTCGTCGAGCGCGAATGCTCCATCCAGCGCCGCCATCAGAAGGTGATCGAGGAGACGCCCTCGGCGGCGGTCAGCCGGCCGCTGCGCCTGCGCATCACCTCCGATGCCGCGGCGATTGCGCGCTCGGTCGGGTACACCAGCGCGGGAACGATGGAGTTCCTGCTGGACGAGGAGGGGCATTTCTACTTCCTCGAGATGAACACGCGGCTGCAGGTCGAGCATCCGATCACCGAGATGGTGACCGGCATCGATCTCGTGCAGTGGCAGATCCGGATCGCGCGCGGCGAGAAGCTGACGATCGATCCCGACGCGGCGCTGAAGCCGCGCGGCCACGCCATCGAATGCCGCATCTACGCGGAAGACGCCGATGCCGGCTTCATGCCGTCGCCCGGCCGCATCTCCGTGCTGCGCGCGCCGGCCGGCCCGGGCATCCGCGACGACAGCGGCGCCGAGGCAGGGGCCGACGTGCCGATCTTCTACGACCCGATGATCTCCAAGCTGATTGCATGGGGCGAGGACCGTCCCCAGGCGATTGCGCGGATGCGGCGCGCGCTGCGCGAGTACGAGGTGGTCGGCATCAAGACGACGGTGCCGTTCTTCCGGTGGATGCTCGAGCAGCGCGATTTCGTCGACGGGCGGTTCCACACCGCCACTCTCGACGAGATCCTGCGCTCGCGTGCGGGCGAGCCGTTCACCTCCGCAGACGAGGAGCGCGTCGAGATCGCGGTCATCGCGGCGGCGATCCATCAGATGACGGCGCCCGCGAATCCCCGCACCTCCGAACCGGCCAACCGCCCGGCGCCTCCCAGCGCCTGGAAAGCCCGCGCGCGAGCCGAAGGGCTGCGCGGGTGACGTTCCAGGTCGACGCAGGCGGCCGGAGGCGTGCGGTCGAGGTCGTCCGCGTCGGCGACACATTTCTGGTGTCGATCGACGGCCGGGACCACGAGGTCGACGTCAAGCATATAGACGGCACCCTGTCTCTGCTCCTCGGGACGAAGAGCCATGAAATTTTCGTCGGACCGCCGGCGGAGGGGGTCATCACGGTTCACGTGGACGGTGTTCCCGTCGAGGTGACCGTCGTTCCCTCGTCTCCGATGGGAGCAGCGCCCCCGCGCGCGGCCGCCGGGCGAGCCGGCGCCGGGCCGTCCGCCGGAACCGGACCGCAGCAGGTGAAGGCGCCGATGCCGGGCAAGATTGTGAAACTGCTCGTCAAGCCGGGCGACCGCGTCGAGCCCCGCCAGGGGCTGGTCGTCGTCGAGGCGATGAAGATGGAGAACGAGCTCCGCGCAAAGAGGGCGGGGACGGTTGCCGAGGTCCGCGCAGTCGAGGGGACGTCTGTTGAAGCAGGTGCCATACTGATGATCCTGGAGTAATGCAAGATGCAAAATTCAAAATGCAAACCCGGCGTTTGTCATTTTGATCGGGTTTGCATTTTGCATTTTGCATTTTGAATTACCGCTCTGTTGCCACCATCGTCCACCACCCTCTGACGCGGGGGACGCGGCGCGTCATCCGCGCCCTCGTGGTGACGTTCGCGTGCGCGCTTGCCGTCGCGTTCGTGACGAGCATTACGGTTGACCTCGGGCCCGCGCTGCGTGAGCGCGCGGAGACGGCCGGGTCGAACGCCATCAAGCGGCCGATGCACATCGGGAAGCTCGGCGTGCACCTGTGGCGCGGCAGCTTCTCGGTGGACGACCTCGTCATCGAAGGCCTGACACCACAGTCCCGTCCCTTCCTGACGGCCAGGCATATCGACGTGTCGATGCCGTGGACGACGCTCTTCACGCGGCGCATCGTGTTCGACGCCATCCAGATGAGCGACTGGGACATGTACGTCGAGCTCTTCTCCGACGGCCGCACGAACTTCGTGAAGTTCCCGACCGGCAACAACAACCGCGCGAGCGCGTGGACGACCACGCTCCAGTACGTGCGGGCGTCACGCGGGCAGTTCACGTACGAGGACCACGGGACGCCGTGGAGCACGGTCGCGCGCAACCTCGACGTGACGGTCGCGCGGCCGGCGAACGAGTATCGCGGGCAGGCGCGCTTCTCGAAGGGCACGGTCGCGATTCAGAGCTACGTGCCGATGCGCGCCGACATGTCGACGACCTTCCGCATCGTCGACGGCAAGATCGTGCTCGACCGCATCGACCTGCAGACAGACGGCGCGAAGACGCAGCTGACGGGCGTCGTCGACATGCGGAGGTGGCCCGAGCAGATCTACCGCATCAAGTCGAGGATCGACTTCCCGACCGAGAAGGCGATCTGGTTCGCGCACGACAAGTTCACGGTGGCCGGCACCGGCGATTTCACCGGCACGTTCCACCTCTTCAAGGAGCAGCTGCCGAACGGGACGACGCGGACGGGCCGCGAGCTGAAGGGCGACTTCGTCGCGCCGGTGGCCGGCGTCAACGCGTATCGATTCGGCAACCTTCGCGGCTCGGTGCTCTGGGTGCCCGAGAAGATGGAGGTCACCAACGCGAGCGCCACGCTGTACGGCGGCGACGCGACGTTCAACTACCGGATGGCGCCGTTTGGCGTCCCCGGCATGCCCGCCGTCGCAACCTTCGACGCGGCCTGGTCGAACGTCGACCTCATCGAGTTCACCAATTTCCTCGAGCTGCGGGGCATCCGCCTCGCCGGCCGCACGAGCGGGCACAACCTGCTCGCGTGGCCGCTCGGCAAGTATTCGCAGCATCGCGGCAACGGCGAGCTGCACGTGGACGCACCGTCTGGCACCGAGCTGATGGGCGCCCGCATGCCGATCGAGCGGATCGAGGCCCGCGAGCGGCTCGGGAAGATGTGGGGGCCATTCGACAACACGCTGCCGGCCGAGCCGATTCCCGTCGAGGCCACCATCGACTACGCGTTCGATCCTGACGGCATCGACCTGGGGCCGAGCCGGTTTGCCACGCCCAGCACGTACGTCGAGTTCGAGGGGCGCACTGCGTACGGCGACAACTCGCGCATCCCGTTTCACGTGAGCAGCGCCGACTGGCAGGAGAGCGACCGGCTGCTCGCCGCCCTGATGACCGCGTTCGGCAGCCCGACCAACGCCATTCCGATCGGCGGCTACGGGACCTTCGACGGCGTCATGACGGACACCTTCTCGCGGCCGCGCATCGAGGGGACGATCGCCGGCGAGCGGATGCGCGCGTTCGACGTCGAGTGGGGCGCGGCGAAGGGGGCCGCGGTCATCGAGAACAACTACGCCGACGTCAAGAGCGTGGTCCTCACCTCGAGGGAGTCGTCGATTGAAGCGGATGGCCGGTTCTCGCTCGGCTATCCGCGCCGCGACGGCGGCGAGGAGATCGACGCGCGCGTCCGGATCGTCAACCGTCCCGTGGCGGACCTCCGGCACGCCTTCGCGCTCGACGACTACCCGGTGGACGGCGTGCTGTCTGGCGAATTCCACCTCTACGGCCAGTACACCCGTCCGTTCGGCTTCGGCTCGATGGCGATTGCCAACGGCACCGCGTACCACGAGCCGTTCGAGAACGCGACCGCGGGCCTGCGCCTCGAAGGGCAGGGCGTCCGCCTGGACAACATCGTTGTCGTCAAGGGCGGCGGGCGCGGCACCGGTGCCGCGTATATCGGCTGGGACAGCACGTATCAGTTCAACCTGGACGCGCAGCGGATTCCCGTCGAGAGCCTCACGGTCGCCCGGTCGCCCAGCGCGCCGCCGCTGTCAGGCCTGCTCGACTTCACCGCGGACGGCAGCGGGACGTTCGACGCGCCGCGCTACAACGTGCACGGCCTGGTGCGCGACCTCTTCGTCGGCGACGAAGGCATCGGCACCGTCACCGGCGACATCAACACCGGCAACGAGGTGATGGCGCTCACGCTCGAGGCCGCCTCGCCCCGTCTCGCCGTCTCCGGCACCGGCACGATCGCGCTGAGCGAGGCGATGGACGCCGACCTCTCGTTCACCGTCTCCGACACCTCGCTGGACCCGTATCTGCGCGCCTTCGATCCGCAGCTCTCGCCGTACACCACCGCGATTGCCAGCGGCAACCTTCGCGTCGTGGGCGAGCTCGCGGACATCGATCACCTCGTCGTGGACACGACGATCGACAAGCTCGATCTGCGCCTGTTCGACTACCGCCTGCGCAACGCGGTGCCGATCCGGATGGCGCTCGATCGCCACTCGATCCGCGTGTCCGACATGCGGTTGATCGGGGAAGAGACTCAGCTCGACTTCTCGGGGATGGTCGACCTGCACAACGAGCGGATTGCGATGCGCGCCAACGGCGCTGCCAACCTCGGCATCCTCCAGGGCTTCGTCCCCAACATCCGCAGCACCGGCCAGGCGACGCTCGAAGCGACGCTCGACGGCCCGATGCGCACGCCGATCGTCACCGGCTCGATGACGATCGAGGACGGCCGCATCCGGCATTTCGATCTGCCGCACGCGCTCGAGAACATCGCGGGCGTCGTCCGCTTCGACACGCGCGGCGTCACGCTCGACGAGGTGAGTGCGCAGCTCGGCGGCGGGCAGGTGCGCTTCGGCGGCCGCATCGGGATCGACGGCTATCGCCCAGGGCGTCTCGACGTGACGATGAACGGGCAGAACATGCGGCTGCGGTATCCGGAAGGGATGCGCTCGGTCGTCGATGCCAGCCTCAACGTCCAGGGAACCGTCGACAACGCGACGCTGTCGGGCAACGTCACCGTGCGCAACGCGGTCTACACGCGGCGTTTCGATACAGGCGGCGGGCTCGTGGACCTGACCGGCAGCGCCAGCGGCCAGGGGCCCTCGTCCATCCAGACGACGGTCCCGCTGCGGTACGACGTGCACCTGAACATCCCCGGGACGCTGCGTGTCGACAACAACACGGTCCGTCTCGTGGCCAACGCCGATCTCGATCTGCGCGGCACCTACGACCGGCCGGTCCTCGTCGGCCGCGGCGAGGTCGAGCGCGGCGAGTTCAACTTCGAGGGGAAGCGCTACGTCATCACGCGCGGCACCATCGACTTCAACAACCCGACGCGCATCGAGCCGTTCTTCGACATCCAGACCGAGACCCAGGTCCGCGTGCCGAGCCAGACCTATCGCATCATGGTGCGCGTGACCGGCACGATGGCGCGCTTCTCGCCGACGTTCACGTCAGACCCGCCGCTCACCGAGGTGCAGGTCCTGAGCCTGCTGTTCAGCGACGTCCCGCCGGGACAGGACGTGGAGTTCAGCCAGTACGGCGCGGTCACGCCGCAGGAGCAGCTGCTCCGCGAGCGGGCCGCCCGTGCGTTGACCGGCGCGCTGACGACGGAGCTCGGCCGCGTCGCCGAGCAGACTTTCGGCGTCGACACGTTCCAGCTCACGCCGTCGCTCGTGACGCCGAACGCCAACTCATCGCGCCTCGATCCGGCCGCACGCCTGACGATCGGCAAGCGCATCTCCGACCGCGTCTATCTCACCTATTCGCGCAGCCTGTCGTCGACGACGAGTGATCAGATCATCCTGCTCGAGTACGATCAGACCGACCGCTTCTCGTGGATTCTGTCGCGCAACGAGGACCGCACCTACGCGCTGGACGTCCGCGTCAGGCATACCTTCTGACGCAGGTCATGCAAAATTCAAAATTCAAAATTCAAACCGGATGTGGTACGACAACGGGGTGAACGCCGCGACGCCATACACCCCGCTGTGGCGAGCCGCCCTCTGTTTGCATCTTGCATTTTGCATTTTGAATTGTCCCGGCGCCGCCCGGGCACAGTCGGCGCCTCCCGTTGTCACGGCGGTGGACGTGCAGCAAGAGGGCGCCGCAGTCGCCGATCCGCTCATCCTCAGCCTCGTCCAGACCCGCACCGGGATGCCGCTGTCGATGGTCGACGTCCGCGAGACCATCACGCACCTGATCAGCCTGACGCGCTACGAGGACGTGCAGGTCTACGAGGACGAGGCGCCCGGAGGAGTGCGCCTCCGCTACGTCCTCGTGCCCGTGCACGAAGTGGATCGCATCGAGTTCCGCGGGACGCTCGGCATCCCGGAGGACACGCTGCGCCGCGCGATCGTGAGCCGCTTCGGCCAGGCGCCGGTCGCGTCGCGGGCGGAGGAGGTCGCGCGGTCGCTGCAGGGCATCTATCGCGACCGCGGCTACACGCAGCCGGCGATCATGCCGCGCATCGAGATCACGCACCGGCCGGACCGCGCGTCGATGGTGCTCGACATCAACGCGGGCCCGCGGGCCGCGATCAAGGAGATCGACATCGACGCCGACGACCAGGCGGATCGCGCCGCGCTCGCGAACACCGGCATCGCGGCCGGCGCGCCGTACGACGCCGCGGCGATCGACACCCAGCTCGAGAAGTACCAGGCCGGGCTGCGGTCCCGCGGCTACTACGAAGCGCGCGCCACGCATACCGTCAACTTCGCCGACGGCGGCGCGTCGGTGCACGTGGCGATCGATCGCGGGCCGCACGTGTCGGTGGCGTTCTCGGGCGACCCGCTGCCGGAGGCGGACCGCGAGCGGCTCGTGCCGATTCGCGCGGAAGCCTCCGCGGACGAGGACCTCCTCGAGGACTCCAGCCGCGCCATCGAGGACTATTTCCATGCGCGCGGGTACCGCGACGCGACCGCGATGTACACGCGCGACGAGTCCGCGCCAGGCGAGCTGACCCTGCGCTTCACCGTCTCGCGCGGTCCGCGCTACTTCGTCGACATGCTCGCGCTCGACGGCAACATGTCGATCCCGGCGATCGAGCTGACGCCCATCGTCCGGGTGAAGGCCGGCGATCCGTTCGTGCAGGCCGCGCTCGACGCCTCCGTGGCCGGCATTCGCGGGCTGTACCGCGCGCGCGGCTTCACGCGCGCGATGATCATGCCCTCGGTCGCGGTCCTTCCGGCCGGCGATCGGCCGTCGCCGGCCGACGATCGCCGCGTGCGGGTCACGATCATCGTCACCGAGGGACCGCGCACCTTCGTCGGCGCGGTCGACCTCACGGGCAACATGGTGTTCTCGACCGACGAGCTCCGCGCGCCGATGGCGACGGTTCCGGGCAAGGCGTACTCGGAGCTCGATGTCGCGTCCGACCGCGACCGCATCGACCTGGAATACCGCAACCGCGGCTACGAGACGGTCGTGGTCGAGCCGCGCGTGATGCTCGCCGAGGGCGACACGCGCGCGAACGTGCTCTTCGCCATCACCGAGGGGCTGCAGGTGATCGTCGATCACGTGATCATCGTCGGGAACCGGCGCACGAGCCTCACGACGATCCAGCGCGAGCTGACGCTGCGCTCCGGCGAGCCGCTCGGCTACGCGGCGCGCATCGAGAGCCAGCAGCGGCTCAGCGCGCTCGGCTTGTTCCGGCGCGTCAGCATCACGGAGCTGACGCACGAATCGGAGTCGCGCCGCGACGTGCTGGTCCAGGTCGAGGAGGCGCCGCCGACGTCCATCTCGTACGGCGGCGGCCTCGAGGGGCAGACCATCCTCCGTCCGACCGGTCCCAACGGTCAGGCAGAGGAGCGGTTCGAGCTCGCGCCGCGAGGCTCGTTCGAGATCGCGCGCAGCAATCTGTGGGGCAAGAACCGGTCGGTGGATCTCTTCACGCGCGCGAGCCTCAAGCCGCGCGACGTCCTGGCGTCGACCGCCGCCACCGAGCCGGTGACCAACAGCAGCCAGTACGGCTTCAATGAATATCGCGTGCTCGGCACCTACCGCGAGCCGAAGCTGTTCAACTCGCCGGCCGACCTGCTGGTGACGGCGATTCTCGACCAGGCGAAGCGATCGAGCTTCAACTTCCGGACGCGCGAGGTCCGCGGCGAAGCCGGCATGCACGTGACACGCTTCTTCAGCGTCTCGGGACGCTACGCGTTCCAGCACACCAAGCTGTTCGACGAGAAATTCGCGCCGGACGACCAGGTGGTTCCGCTGATCGACCGCCTCTTTCCGCAGGTGCGCCTGTCGAAGTTCTCGAATTCCCTGATTCGCGACAGCCGCGACGAGCTGCTCGACCCATCACGCGGATGGTTTCTCGCGCTGAACAGCGACGTGGCCGCGCGCGGCATCGGCTCGGAGGTCGGCTTCGTGAAGACCTTCGCGCAGGCGTTCGAGTACTACCGGCTGCCGCTGCGGCGGCGCATCATCCTGGCGACTGCGGAGCGCGTGGGCCTCGCGCATGGGTTCCCGCGGCTCGTCGAGACGGTCGGAGCGGACGGCGGCGTGACGTCGCAGACCGTTCGCGAACTGCCCGCCAGCGAGCGGTTCTTTGCCGGCGGCGACACGACGGTGCGCGGGTTCTCCCTCGATCGGCTCGGCACCTCGAAGACGATCAGCAAGAGCGGCTTTCCGACGGGCGGCAACGGTGAGATCGTGCTCAACGCCGAGCTGCGGATCGATGCGGCCAAGGGGATCACCGGTGTGACGTTCCTCGATGCCGGCAACGTCTTTCCGACTGCGAGCCATCTCGACATCACCGACCTGCGCCCCGCCGCCGGCTTTGGCGTGCACTACCGATCGCCGGTTGGTCCCATCCGCGTCGAGCTCGGGTTCAACCTCGCGCCGCGCGAGCTCGTGCCCGGCGTCCGCGAAAAACGCACGGTGCTGCACATCTCGCTCGGCCAGGCCTTCTAGTCGATGCACCTTTCGCTGAGACGGGCCACGGAGGCACGGAGGCACGGAGGATTTGGAAAAATAAGAACTCCGAGTCTCCGTGTCTCCGTGGCTCGTGATCGTGCGTGGCGGTGCGGATGGCTTGTTCTCGCGAGTTTCATGGTGTGTGTGTCGCACCCTCGAGCACAGCAGCTGCTCGATCGCGTGGTTGCCCGTGTCGATGGCGCCCCGATCACGTTGAGCGATGTCCAGGCAGCAATCGGGCTCGGCGTGATCCAGATCCCGCAAGGCTCCGACCCGATTGCCGCCGGCACGCAGCTGATGATCGATCGTCAGCTCGAGCTGACTGAGGTCCAGCGCTTCCCGCCCCCTGCGCCCGATGCCGCATCGGTCGCGCGCGAGGCCGCGCGGCTCGAGATGAACGCCGGCGCGCGGCTGCCCGCGCTGATGCAGTCCACCGGCCTCACCAAGCAGAGGATGAGCGACATCGCGCGCGACACCCTCCGCATCGCCGCGTATCTCGATCAGCGGTTCGGGACAGTCGTGCAGGTGAGCGACGAAGAGGTCGCGACCTACTACCGCGCGCACGAGGCCGAGTTCAGCCGCGGCGGCGACACGATTCCCTTCGAAGAAGTCGAGCCGACGGTCCGGCAGCGCGTATCGGCCGAACGCCGGCGCGTGACGGTGGAGCAGTGGATCCGCGACCTCCGCTCGCGAGCGGAGGTCGCGATCAACAAGTAGCTGCCCGCTGCCCGCTGCCCGCTGACTACGGCATCAGCACCGTCGACCCCGTCGTCTTCCTCGACTCCAGGTCCTTGTGCGCCTGCACGGCGTCCTTCACCGGGTAGCGCTGGTTGATCTCGATCTTCACCTTGCCGGCCTTGACGACGTCGAACAGGTCGTTCGCGATCGACACCAGGTCCTGCCGCGCGCTGCTGTACGGCACCAGCGACGGCCGCGTGAGGATCAGGTGTCCCTTCAGCTTGCCGAGATCGACCGGCGGCACGGGCCCCGACGCGTTGCCGAAGGTCACCATCATGCCGAACATCGACAGGCACTCCAGCGACTTGTCGAACGTGTCCTTGCCGACGCCGTCGTAGACGACGGGCACGCCCTTGCCGCCGGTGATCTCCTTCACGCGCGCGAGGAAATCGTCCTTCTTGTAGTTGATGCAGTACGCCGCGCCGTGCGCCTTCGCGAGCTCGCACTTCTCGTCCGACCCCGCCGTGCCAATCGTCGTCACACCCAGCGCTTTCAGCCACTGGCACGCGATGAGCCCGACGCCGCCCGCCGCGGCGTGAAAGAGGACGGTGTCGCCCGCCTTCACCTTGTAGAGCCGCTTGATCAGATACTGCACGGTCATGCCCTTCAGCATCATCGCCGCCGCCAGGTCGGAGGTGACGCCATCGGGAATCTTCACGACGCGCGCGGCAGGGATGTTGCGCGATTCACCGTAGCCGCCAATCGGCTGCAGCGGCGTGCCGCTCGCGTAGACGACCCGGTCGCCCGCCTTGAACTCCGTGACGCCGTCGCCGACGCCTTCGACAACCCCGGCGGCTTCGCTGCCGATGCCGCTCGGCAGCGGGATCTTGTAGACGCCGCCGCGGTGGTACGTATCGATGTAGTTGAGGCCGATCACTTCGTGGCGCATCCGGATCTCGCCGGCGCCGGGAGGCGCGAGATCCACGTCCTCCCACTTCATGACTTCAGGTGGACCCTGTTCATAAATCCTGATCGCTTTCGGCATGGCTCCTCGCGTGTGATGACTAACGTGCTCCGTCGATGGCAAGACGGAGAATCTGAAGGGTATCGAACAGTGCGTGACTGGTGATTGGGCCTATCGTGCTGCGCCGTGCCAGGTACATCGCCGCCCAGAAGGCGCCGAGGCATCCCGTCACGATCATCGCGTCCCACCCCTGGATGCCGTGCAGCACCCCGAACAGGACGCTCGTCACCACCAGGCCGACGTTGCCGCCGCCAAGGTACTTCTCGAAACGGTACAGCATGAACCCGCGCTGCAGCTCCTCCCGGATGCCGCCGGCGAGAATGGCGACGATGGCGAAGACCGCCGATTGCTGGACGTTGTTCGCGAGCCGCTCCAGCGGGTTGTTCGGCACGTTGTGCAGCGCCGGGAAGAACAGCCGCAGCGCGTTGAGGAATATCGCCGAACCGACGAACAGCAGCGGCGCGGTGGCGAGTCCGATCATCGCTTCCCGGCCGGGCCGCTTCGTCCCCTTCCAGACGACGCTCGGGTGCTCGCCGTGCGCGCGCAGGATCGCCAGCATCAGGCCGATGACGACGAACGTGTCGAGTACCAGCAGCGCGAAGATCCCGGAGGGCTGGGTGGTCGGCAGCCCGATGGCCCGGAGCACCACGGAGATGGCCAGCTGGGTGGGGACGCTGGAGCAGAGGAGGATTTCCAGGACCGCCGTCGCGCGATCCCGCACCTCGATTCCGACCGGCTGGCCGGGAGTAACGAGCGATTCGGGCGCGGATTCAGGCATTTGACGAAATACGGATTCTACTGCTCTGCTGGACCGTGTAAAAACGACAGGCTAGTATCGATGAGATATGACTGCGACCACCTCCGGTGAGCGCGTTCTCGTCGTCGAGGACGAACCGACGACCCGCCTTGGCCTGACTGAGCTCGTGAGCACCTGGGGGTTCACGACCGAATCGGCGGCCGACGGCCAGGAAGCGCTTCAGCGTATCACCACGTTCCGGCCGTCCATCATCATCAGCGACCTGGTGATGCCGCGCATGGGCGGCCTCGAGCTGCTGCGCGCGCTGAAGGACGAAGGCAACGCCCTCACCGTCGTCATCCTCACCGCGCAGGGGACGGTGGAGACCGCCGTCGAGGCGATCAAGGAAGGCGCGTACGACTATCTGACCAAGCCGGTCGAACCGCAGCGCCTGAAGATCCTGCTCGACAAGATCGTCGAACGGCAGGACACGCTCCGCGAGGTGAAGGTCCTGCGGAAGCAGCTGCGCGAGCACGGCTCGTTCGGCAAGATGATCGGCAACAGCCCGCAGATGCGGAAGGTCTACCAGACCATCGAGCAGGCCGCGCCGACGCAGGCGTCGGTGCTGATCTGGGGTGAGTCGGGCACCGGCAAGGAGCTGGTCGCGCAGACGATCCATCAGCTGAGCCCGCGGGCGCAGATGCCGTTCGTGCCGATCAATTGCGCGGCGATTCCCGAGACGCTGCTCGAGAGCGAGATCTTCGGCCACGAGAAGGGCGCGTTCACCGGCGCCTCCGACCGGCGCGAGGGCTGCTTCGAGCTCGCCGATCGCGGGACGCTGTTCCTCGACGAGATCGCCGAGATGACGCCGGCGACGCAGGTGAAGCTGCTGCGCGTGCTGCAGGAGCGGAAGTTCCGCCGCCTCGGCGGCCGCAACGAGCAGACCGTGGACGTCCGCGTCATCGCGGCGACCAACCTGAACCCGGCGGACGCGGTGCGGAACGTCAAGCTGCGCGAGGACCTGTACTACCGGCTGAACGTCTTCGCCATCGAGCTGCCGCCGCTGCGCCTTCGCAAGGAGGACCTGTCGCTGCTGGTGCAGTCGTTCCTCACCGAGTTCAACGAGCGCAACAACAAGTCGGTCTCGGCGATCGACCCGGCCGCGATGCGCATCCTCGAGCAGTACAACTGGCCGGGCAACGTCCGCGAGGTGCGCAACGTCGTCGAGCGCGCGGTCATCCTGTCGAGCGGCGACTTCATCGAGGCGAAGCAGCTGCCGCCGCTCGTCACCGATTCGCCCGACGTCGTCAAGCCGGTCGTCGCGCTCGAGCCCGGCACGACGGTCGAGGAAGCGGAGCGCCGGCTGATCCTGATGACGCTGGAGCACACGCGCGACAACAAGACGCGCGCGGCCGAGATCCTCGGCATCAGCCTGAAGACGCTGCACAACAAGCTGAACAAGCTTCGCGGGCGGGCACCCGGTCGGAAACAGGAAGAAGAAGTCGTCCCATGATCCGGACCCCGGATCCCGGATCCCCGATCCCGGTATGCGATTAGGGATCAAGGCGAAGCAGATCGCGGCGGTCACCGCCATCGTCGGCCTCGCCGTGGTGACCCTCAGTGCCGTGCACGTCGCGCGCCTCGCGCGCGTCGTGCTGCACGAGAGCCACGCGCGAGGCGAGCTCCTCGCCAACACCATCTTCCATCGCGCGCGCGAGGTCGTCGTCTCGAGCAACGGCGATCCGTTCGCGCTGCTTCGAAGCGATCCGGGGCTGCGCGCGATGCTCGAAGCGAGCATCTACGGCGAGAGCGTCACGGGCGCGGCCATCCTCGACAAGCAGGGCAACGTCCGCGCCTCCAGCGATCCCGCGCAGGAAGGCAAGCCGCTGCCGCCGCGCGACGACCTGGCCTCGCTCGTCGCAGCCGACTCGGTCGAGCAGCTTCGCGTGATCTATTCGCAGGACGGGCGCACGCTGGAAGTGCGGCAGCAGATGGTGCTCGGCGACGAGCCGTTCGGATCGATCCGCATCGGCGTCTCCACGGTGCTGATGCGACAGGAGCTCGACGCGTCGCTCCGCCCGGCCATGAACATCGCGCTCGCGTCGCTGCTGATCGCGGTCATCGTCGCCGCGTTGCTCGCGCAGCTGTTCCTGCGGCCGATCAACGTGATTCGAAGCGGCCTCACGCGCCTCGGAAAGGGAGAGTTCGGCGTCACGCTCGACCTGAATCGGGACGACGAGTTCGGCGAGCTGGGCACCTTCTTCAACACGGTCAGCCAGCAGCTGTCGGCGGACCGCTCGCTGCTCGCCGGACAGAAGGCGAACCTGCAGTCGGCCGTCGAACATCTCGAGGACGCGGTCGCGCTGTTCAACCCGTCGGGCGAGCTGCTCTTCAGCAACCCGGCGATGCAGCCGAAGCTGCCGGCCGACGCCATCGGCCGCGCGCTGCGCGGGCTGCTGCCCGACGGCGATCCGTACCGGACGATCGTCGAAGAAACGCTCGCGACCAGGACGTCACGCGGACCCATTCAGGTGCGCGGCCCGGACCCCGAACCTGCGGATCCCGGATCCCGGATCCCGGATCCCGGCGACGTCCTGCTCATGACGCACGCCATCGAAGGGACCGACGGTCAATTGGTTGGTGTGCTGCTCGTGTCGCGCAACCTGGCGTACCTCTCGCGGATGCAGTCGACCATCGCGTACTCGCGCAAGCTCGTGGCGCTCGGGCGGCTGACCGCCGGCATCGCGCACGAGGTGAAGAACCCGCTGAACGCGATGATGATTCACCTCGAGCTGCTGCGGACGAAGATTCGGCGCCGGAGCGTGCCGAAGCGGGAACCGGTGACCGTCGGAGGGCTTGGCCTGGCCGAAGCGCGGTCGCAGGACCACGCGAAGGCGGAGGAGGCGGACGCGCTGCAGCACGTGGAGGTGATCGAAAGCGAGATTCGCCGCCTCGACGAGGTCGTCCAGGGGTTCCTGAAATTCACGCGGCCCGAAGACCTTCGGCTTCAGCCGGTCCGCGTCAAGGACGTGTTCGACGAGATTCTGCCGATCATCGCCCCCGAGACGCAGAAGAACAGCGTCCGCGTCACCGTCGATGCGCCGGCCGGCGGGCCGTGGGTGAACGGCGACGCGGCCATGCTGCGGCAGGCGTTTCTCAACCTCGCGATCAACGCGTGCCAGGCGATGCCGGACGGCGGTACTCTACGGATGACGTGCGGGCCGGCGCCCGGCAATCGGGTCGAGGTCCGCTTCGAGGATACCGGCGTCGGAATTCCGGCCGAGCACCTGTCGAAGATCTTTGACCTGTATTTCACGACGAAGGATCATGGGACCGGCATCGGGCTGTCGATGGTCTACCGCATCATCCAGCTGCACGACGGTGATGTCGAGGTCGAGTCGACCAAAGGCCGGGGCACTACGTTCCGCGTCCTACTGCCACGGGCCAATGAGACCTGAACTGCTCAACGCTCGACGCTCGAGGCTCAGGGCCCAACCAACACTGAAGGTGCGTGTCGGGTATTGGGCATTGAGCCTTGCGCTGTGCGCGCTGACCGCGGCGGGCTGCGCGAAGGCGCAGGCCAAGACGACGGCTGCCGGTCCGCCACTCGAGGTGCCGGAACCGCCGCCGCGCGTGCTCGCGCCCGTGGAAGAACCGGTCATCGTGTCTACGCCGCCGCCGGAAGTGCCGCCGCCGGCCCCCGCGGCCGCGGCGCCGCGCACGCCTCCGCCGAGACCGCCGGCACGGCGCACGGAACCCGAAAAGCCTGAAACGCCGGCCCCGGCCGCCGCGACGACAGGCACGCCTGCGCCCGTACCCGAGCCGCCGCGCGAACTGCGCCCGGCGTCACCGGCCGCCGAAGCCAACGCTGAACGCGTGGCGCGCGAAGTGCTCGCGCGTGCCGCCCGCGACCTCGGCCGCGTCGACTACGGGAAGCTGAACGGCGACGCGCGCGCCCAGTACGACCAGTCCAAGCGCTTCATGGAGCAGGCGCAGCAGGCGCTTCGGGACCGCAACTTCGTGTTTGCTTCGACGCTCGCCGACAAGGCCGCCGCGCTCGCCGCCGAACTCTCCGGCCGTTGATCTCCCCGCCGCGAAATTTTTCAGCCACGAGGCCCGCGATCGGATACGTTACGGGCCCATGAAGAAGCTGTGCCTGCTCGCGATTGCGCTAACCGTCTGCGTCGTGTCGGGAGTCGCCCAGACCGCCGACGAGCTCGTCAACGCCGGCCGGAACACCGACAACGTGACGACGCACAGCATGGGCTACGACAGAAAGAGCTACAGCCCGCTGCGGCAGATCAACAAGGCGAACGTGAAGCGCCTGGTTCCCGTGTGGACCACGAGCGTCTGGAACGAGACCGGCGAGCTCGCCGCGCCGGCCGTCTACAACGGCGTGATGTACGCCATCAACGGCCGGTGGACGTTCGCGCTCGACGTGCGCAACGGCAGGCAGATCTGGCGCACGCCCGTCGTGCTCGAGCAGGGAACGCCGGGCGCGCCCGTCACGCGAGGCGGGCCGACCGTCTACAACGGCAAGCTGTATCGCATCACCTACGACAACCACCTCGTTGCGCTCGACATGAAGACGGGCCGCGAGGTCTGGAATCAGAAGTTCGCGGACAAGCAGGAAGGCTATTACTCGACCGGCGCGCCCATCGTCGCCAACGGCGTCGTGATATCGGGCATGGCAGGCGGCGAGCGGACGACGCGCGGATTCCTCGACGGGTGGGATCCGGAAACCGGCGCGAAGCTGTGGCGGCGGTACACGATTCCGGCGCCCGGCGAGCCGGGCTCGGAAAGCTGGCCGCCTAACAGCGACGCGTGGAAGTACGGCGGCGGGCCGACGTGGCGCTCGGGCTCCTACGACCCGCAGCTGGATCTCGTCTACTGGGGCACCGGCAACGCCGAGCCGTATGATCCGCACCCGCGCGAAGGGCTCGACAGCCTCTACACCTCCAGCGTGCTGGCCATTCGTCCGAAGACCGGCGAGATCGTCTGCTACTACCAGTACACGCCGAACGACATCTACGACGTCGATGGCGTCGACGAGCTCCTGCTGGCCGACATCCAGGTCGCCGGCCGGCCGCGCAAGGTGATGATCCAGGCGAACAAGAACGGAATCCTGTACGTCATCGATCGCACCAACTGCTCGCTCATTGCCGCGAACCCCTACGTCAAGGTCAATTGGGCCAGCAGCGTGGATCTCGAGAGCGGCCGCCCGGTGCTGACCGACGTCTACAAGCGGTTCTTCGCGGGCGAGGAAGTCGAGATCTGGCCGTCGCGCGGCACCAACGCGGTGCCGATCGCGTTCGACCCGGCCACGGCGCTGGTGTTCGCGAGCACGTGGGATGTCCCGCGCATCCAGAAGATCGCGGCGCCCAAGCCGCAGGTGCTCGGCGCCGACTCCACCGGCGTGACCGCGAGGGTTCCCGACCTGAAGCCTGGTGACGTGATCGGCCACTTCGTCGCGCTCAATCCGCTCACCGGCGAAAAGAAGTGGGACGTGCCGCTGACCGATCTGCCGAGTTCAGCCGGAATGCTGGCGACCGCGGGTGGACTTGTGTTCACCGGCAAGCTGACGGGCGAGTTCCTGGCGCTCGACGCGGCGACCGGCAAGACGCTCTGGCAGTTCCAGACCGGATCGAGCGTCAACGCCACCGCGATCACCTACACGCAGGGCGGCCGCCAGTACGTCAGCATCGCCTCGGGACGAGGGGGCACGCTCGCGAACCGGTACGCCGCCGAGAAAGTGCCCGCCGGCGGCTCGGTCTGGACCTTCGCGCTGATGCCGTAGAAGGCGTTCAGTCCGTCGGATCCGTGTGCCTCTGCGCGCGGCGGTTGGCGACGAGCAGCGCCACCGCGATCCCCGCGCGGACGATGGTCATGAACCCATGTTCGCTATCTTCAGGCTCGCCGGCTACTTCAGCGGGCCGCTGCTCTCCACCGATCAGATCCACGCGATCGACGGCGCGCGCAGAGCGCTGACGTCATCCTGCTGCAGGAGGTAGATCGCTTCTGCCGGCGCAGCGGCGGCCGCATCGCTCGTGGCCACGCTTGACGTCGGCGCGCGCCGAGCGCTACAGTCGGCATTAACTAAATGGTTAAACCATCCAGTCAATCGCGCGACGGCGACGCCGAGCGCCGGATTCTCGACGCCGCCCACGCGGTGTTCGTCCGCCGCGGCACCGCGGGCGCCCGGATGCAGGAGATCGCGCGGGAGGCCGGCGTCAACTCCGCGCTGCTGCACTACTACTTCCGCACGAAGGACCGGCTCGCGGCGGCGGTGTTCCAGCGCGCCGCGAGCCAGCTGCTGCCGGCGGTCATCCGCGTGCTCGGATCGGACGCGGAGCTCGAAGCGAAGGTCGAGCAGGTCGTCGACATCGAGCTGCGGCAGTTGATCGCGACGCCGTACCTGCCGGGCTACATCATCAGCGAGCTGACGCATCACCCCGAGCGCGTCACGCAGCTCGTCGCCAGCGCCGCCGGCGCGACCCCCGCCGAGATCGGCGCGCGCGTCTTCAAGGTGCTCCGTTCGCAGATCAGCGCCCGCGTCAAGGCGAAGCGGATGCATCCGATTTCCCCGGAACAGTTCGCGATCAACCTGCTCGCGCTCTGTGTCTTCCCGTTCGCGGCGCGCCCGATGGTGATGGCGCTGGCCGGCTTGAACGACGCGGGCTTCGTCAAGTTCATCGATCGGCGCCGCAGGGAACTGGCGCCGTTTTTCTTGAGGGCCCTCCGGCCATGAACGTTCGCATGTCGCTCGTGCTCTCTGGCATCCTGCTCGCCGGTCTCCCGGTAGGTGTGAGGTGTCAGGTATCAGGTATCGGTCAGGTATCAGGCGTCAGGTCATTCGAGCTCGCCACGCTGCAGCAGGCTGCGATCGACACGGACCCGCGCATGCAGCAGTTCGCGCTGCTGACCACGCAGACGGATCTGCGGCTTCGCAACATCTCCGTGCTGCGGCTGCCGACCGTGACGGTCGAGGGGCAGGCGCAATATCAGTCCGACGTCGCGCACCTGTCGCCGGCGCCGCCCGTCATCGGCAGCCTGTTCCGGCCGACGAAGGACACCTACGACGGCAGCCTCCGCGTCGACCAGCGGCTGTTCGACGCGACGGTCAACGCTCAGGGCGCGCTCGAGCGGGCGCAGCTGGCCGAAAGCCAGGCCCGGGTGCGAGCGACCCTCTTCACGCTGCGCCAGCAGGTGAACGACGCGTTCTTTGCCGCCGCGGCGCTCCAGGCGCGCGCGGGGTCGCTGGCGGCCACCATCAGCGACCTGACGACGCGGCTCGAAGAGACCAACGCGCGGGTCCGCGAGGGGACGGCGCTGCCGGCCGACGCGTCCGCGATCGAAGCGACGCTGCTGCAGCGGCAGCAGGACGCGGACGACCTGCGGGCCAGCCGCCGCGCGGCGCTCGACCGCCTCGGGACGCTGACCGGCGAGCCGGTCAGCGAGAGCGACACGCTCGTGCTGCCCGATGTGGCGGCGCTCGTCGCGCGGGCGCGCCAGCAGCGCGACACGCTGCGCGCGCGCCCCGAGTTCGACCAGTTCGCGCGCACGCGCGACCGGCTCACGCGCCAGCAGGAGCTGGCCACCGCCCAGGAGCGGCCGCGCATCTCCACCTACGCGCGCGTCGGGTACGGCCAGCCGGGGCTCAACTTCGTCAGCCGGGATTTCGAGTCCTACGCGCTTGGCGGCGTGCGCCTGCAGTGGAACGCCTGGACGTGGGGATCGGGCGGCCGCGAACGCGAGGCGCTCGGCATCCAGCAGCGGGTCGTCGCCGCAGACGAGGCCGCGTTCGCGCGATCGCTCACGACGTCGATCGAGGGCGACGAGGCGGCGATCGACCGGCTGCGGCGGAGCCTGGCATCGGATGAACGGATCGTCACGCTGCGCGAGCAGGTGGAGCGCTCGACGCAGGTGCGGTTACAGGAGGGTGTCGTGACGGCATCGGAATATCTCGATCGGAGCTCGGAGCTCCTGCAGGCGCGCTTCGCGCGCGCGGGTCACGAGGTGGAGCTCGCACAGGCGGGCGCGCGGCTGCTCACGACGCTTGGATTGGAGGTGCGGTGATGGTGGGGCTGGTAGTGCGGGTAAGGCGGGTGGGGCGCCCCGCTTGGGTTTTGGGATTTGGGATTTGGGTTTTGGGATTTGCGGCCGCCTGCGACCGAGAGGCCGCGCCCGATGCGTACGGAAACGTCGAGGCAACAGAAGTGGTCGTCTCGTCCGAAGTCGGCGGCCAGCTCACCGCCTTCACCGTGGACGAGGGACAGACGTTGACCTCGGGGCAGACGGCGGGCTCGATCGATCCGACACCGCTGACGCTGCAGCGCGGACAGGCGGTCGCGCAGCGCGAGTCCGCGGTGTCGCGCGTCGTCGAAGTCGATCGCCAGGTCGCGGTGCTGAGCGCCCAGCGCGACGCGCTTCAGGCCCAGCACGACGCCGCCGTTGCACAGCGGGGCGCGCTCCAGTCGCAGCTCGAGATCGCGCGGCGGAATCACGAGCGCACCAAGCGGCTCTTCGCGCAGCAGGCCGCGACCTCGCAGCAGCTCGATCAGGCGGAGCGCGACGACCGGGTCCTGCAGGATCAACTCACGGCGCAGGAGCAGCAGATCCAGGCGCAGGCCCACCAGGTCGAGGCGCAGGGCGCGCAGATCGCCGCGGCACGACAGCAGCAGCAGACCGCGCGAACGCAGGTAACGGTGACCGATGCGCAGGTCGCGCAGCTCGACGATCGGATCAAGCGAAGCACCATCACCAACCCGAGCGCCGGCACGGTGCTCGTGACCTACGTGAAGCCGGGCGAGGTCGTGCAGGCCGGCCAGCCGCTCTACAAGATTGCCAACATGGGCGCTGTGGACGTGCGTGCCTACATCAGCGAGCCGCAGCTGGCGGAGATGAAAGTGGGCAGGCAGGCTCGCATCACGCTCGATTCCGGCGAGAGCCGCCAGACGCTGAACGGAACGGTCTCGTGGGTCTCGACGCAGGCGGAGTTCACGCCGACGCCGATTCAGACGCGCGACGAGCGCGCGGACCTGGTCTACGCGGTGAAGGTTCGCGTCCCGAACGAGAACGGCATGCTCAAGATTGGCATGCCCGTGGACGTGGAGTTCGATCAGTGAGCGCCGTCCAGGTTGATTCGATCAGCAAGCGCTTCGGGCCGACGGTCGCGCTCGACAAGGTGTCGTTCGCGGTCGAGAAGGGCGAGCTCTTCGGCTTCATCGGTCCCGACGGCGGCGGCAAGACGACGCTCTTCCGGATCCTAGTGTCGCTGCTCGTTCCCGATTCCGGGCGTGCGACGGTGCTCGGTCTCGACGCCGTGAAGGACTATCGCGCGCTGCGCCTGCGCGTCGGCTACATGGCGGGGCGCTTCTCGCTCTACCCAGACCTCAGCGTCGAGGAGAACCTTACCTTCTTCGCATCCGTCTTCGGCACGACGGTCGAACGCGAATACGAACAGATCAGGCCCATCTACGTGCAGCTCGAGCCGTTCAGGGATCGTCGCGCGGGCGCGCTCTCGGGCGGCATGAAGCAGAAGCTGGCGCTCTGCTGCGCGCTGGTGCACCGGCCCGACATCCTGCTTCTCGACGAGCCGACCACCGGCGTCGACGCCGTTTCGCGCCGCGAGTTCTGGGACCTGCTCGGCGTCCTGAAAGCCGGCGGACTGACGACGATCGTCTCCACGCCGTACATGGACGAGGCGACGCGCTGCGATCGCATCGCGCTCGTCCACCGCGGACAGCTGCTCGGCGTCGACACGCCCGCCGGAATCACGGGCGCGTTCGGCCGTCCGCTCGTCGGCGTCCGCGCGAGGGAGCGCTACAAGGCGCTGCTCGCGCTCCGGAAATACGAACACGCGCAGAGCGTCTACCCGTTCGGCGACGTCATGCACTACACCGATCGCCGCCTGGATGCGCCGGTCGAGCGCATCACGGCGGACGTGAAGACGTTCCTGGACGCGAGCGGATTTGCCGATGCGACCGTCGAGGTGCTCACCCCGACCGTCGAAGACAGCTTCATTGCCAGGACGGAGAGCGCGGCATGAGCGACCTCGCCATCCAGG
>Ga0070698_100001812_pt1 | contig 23761 bp, 19 predicted proteins | sample KBSK1502metaG_FD_65477 | JGI IMG/M metagenome (GOLD analysis project Ga0070698, IMG submission 65477) | Corn, switchgrass and miscanthus rhizosphere microbial communities from Kellogg Biological Station, Michigan, USA - KBS K1-50-2 metaG | ecosystem: Host-associated > Plants > Roots >... | reverse complement strand
GGCCCGACGCCGGCGAAGTCGCAGAGCACGACCGCACTGCCGACGGCCATCGCTTCGATCGCCGCCTTCCCCTTCGCAAAGACGATGTCATACGACCCCAGGACATGTTCGGGCTGATCAAGGATGTTGCCGGTGCCGATCCCGGCCACGTCCAGCTCGAGGCCCGCCTCCAGACACGCGGCGCGGACCGTCGGAAGGTGCGTCTCGGCGCTCGCATAGTTGCTGAAGAGCAGGGCTCGCCGTGCTCGCCGGGGCAGCGGCGGTCGCGGCAGGAAGCGTGCGGTGTCGACGAAATTCGGCAGGAGGGCGACCCGGTCGGCGGGTGCGCCTTCGTCGACGAGGCGCTTGACGCAGACCCGACTGACGCCGAAATGGCGTCGGATCAGATCGTTTAGTGGCGTCCGGTCGTGCGGGGACAGGTGGTCGTGGCAGATGTGGATGGCAGGAACAGTCGGCCACTGCCGCAGCGCGAGCATCGTCGGCGCGTGGTGGTGGGCGTGAATGATGTCCGGCCGCCCGAGACGGCTCAATCGGTCGCTGACACCGACTCCCGAGGCGCGAAGCTCCTCATCGACCGATCCCCCGGTCGAACTGAAGACAAGCGGCGTGTGCCCCCGTCGCTGGAGCTCGAGCGCCAGGTCGCGCACATAGGTCACCGTCCCGGATGGCGACCAGAGCTCGCGGTTGGTGATGAGGACCCGAAGGCCCATAGGCCTGTCCGCGCCCGTGGGACCGGCTGGGCGGATGGCTATGCCACGGCCGGCAGGCCGATGATGGCCCGGGCCTCGGCCGGCGTCGCGGGCTCACGCCCCATTTCGCTTGCTATGCGAGCAATCCGCGCCACCAGGCGCTGATTGTCGGCGAGGTCGCTGGCGGCTCGATCGAAGTGGATGTTGTCCTCCAGCCCGACGCGCACGTGCCCGCCTGCGGCGATTCCCATGACATTCGCATCCAGCTGGTACCTGCCCAGGCCGCCAACCGACCAGGTCGTCCCGTCGGGCAACAGGCCTATCACGTGCGCCAGGCCAACGAGGTCGAGCGGTGCGGTGCCCAGCGATCCGAGGATGATGTTCGCGTAGTGCGGCGGTCGCAGGACTCTCTTGCGGGCGAGGTAGGTGGCGAAGTTCGCAAAGCCCGCTTCGAAGATCTCCAGCTCCGGGACAGCGCCGGCATCGTAGATCCGTGCCGCCAGGTCCCGAACCGTGTCGGGCGCGTTGACGCTGGCTCCGGAGATGAAATTCATCGATCCGAGGGTGAGGCTGGCGAGCTCCGGCCGGGACGCGAGCGCGGCCGCCCTCGTCTCCACGTCGTGCACGAAGCGTCCCGACAGGGAGACATTCACGATCAGGTCGGTGGCGTCCCGAACGCGGTCCACCAGCTCGGTGTACACGGCCGGGTCGTAGGAGGGACTCTCGTCGGCGCTGCGAGCGTGCAGGTGGATGATGGAGGCCCCCGCCTCGCGCACACGCTTGGCGTCCTCGACCACCTCCGCAAGGGTCGTCGGCAGACAGGGCGTGTCGGACTTGTAGAGGACGGTGCCCGTGACGGCCGCGTTGATGATCAGCTTGTCGGCCTGGCTCACACGAGTTCCTCGGGCGGCACTTCCCCCACGACGCGGGCCGGGTTGCCCGCCACGATGGCGCCATCGGGGACATCTTTGGTCACGATCGAGCCGGCTCCGACCAGTGCGTTGCTGCCGATGGTGATGCCCGGCAGCAGAACGCTGCCGCCGCCCACGCGCGCCGCCCGCATGATGCGCGGCGCTGCCCGGACGAAGGTCAGGCCGGGGCGGCGGTGCGTGATGCGCTTGTCATTCAGGGTGAGCACCCGTGGACCGCAGAAGACCTCGTCCTCGATCACCACGCCCCGCGTGATGTAGCAGCCACTCTGCAGCGAAACGTTGTCGCCAATGACCACGTCGCCCTCGATGTCGACATACGAGCCGATGGTGCAGCCCTCGCCGATCACCGTGTCGCTGCGGATCAGGACGAAGTTGCCGATGCGAGTGCCGTCACCGACGGTGACGTCCGGAAAGATGACGGTGAACTGCCCCGGCGGATCCATGCTCCGCGGGCTAGGGTCGAACGCCGATGGCCACGTCCGCCTCGTCGCCACCCAGCGGGGTCACCGAATCGTCATACCAGACGTCGTGGGCCTCTCCCACCGCAGTCTCGAACTTCAGGCCCATCAGGACGATGCCGGCGAACCCGGAACCGCGGGCGTGCTGGGCGATCGCCTTGGCCGTGCGCCAGGCGAATGCTCGCTGCTGTGCCTCGGGCATCTCCGCCAGGCGGGAGCGCAGATCATCGGTGATCGGGATGGCACCCACCCCTTCGAGACGCTTCACCCAGGCGGGCGAAAACGGCGGGGTCAGCTCGAGGTAGACCGGCGGGTCGCCGTCGCGCAGGGCAAGCCGATCGGCGCAGGCCTGCACCGTCGCGGGATCCATCACCGGCCCGGTGGTCAGGAACTGGGCACCCACCTCGATGCGGCGCCTGAGCATCCAGCTGCGGGAGCGCGTGCTCATCCCGACTTCAAACGGGGGAACTGCCTCTTGGAGTGCTCGAAGGTGCTCGACGATCTCGTAGCTGTTGCTCCAATGCTCGACCTCGGGGAGCATGTCGCCCTGGACCACCAGGAACGACTCGACTCCATTCCCGATGGCGCCACGCACCTCGCTCTCGATGGCCAGGATGTTCCGATCGCGGGTAGAACACACGACCGTGGGGCGAATCCCGGGCAGGTCGTGCGCGATGCGAGCCGCAAAGGCGTACGGCGAGACGCGCACCTGCTTGAACGGGTTGTCGGTGATGAGCACCTGCTCCCATCGGCCCTTGAGGTCGAGGTGCGTCATGGACGGCAGCTTTGGCGGGTTGACCTCGACCATCTCGATCCAGCCGGCGCGCTGGGAGAGCACCCTCAGGCCCCTGCCGTCTCACGCCGGCGTCGCGCCGCGGCCACCATGTCGCCGAGCTGGCGCTCGATCTCGTCCCACCCGCGCGTCTTCAGGCCGCAGTCGGGGTTGACCCACAGATCGGTGGAGTCCATGAACCCCAGGAAGTGCTCCAGCCGCTCGTCCATCGTGTCGGCGCCGGGCGAGTGCGGGCTGTGGACGTCGAAGACGCCCGGGCCGATCTGGAGGTGCCCATCGGCGAAGAGGCTATAGAACTGGCGGATGTAGCTGTCGTCCTTGCTGCGGCTGAACTCGATCGACGCCACGTCGACGCCGGCGTCGCCCCACAGCGGCACGATGTCGCCGAAGTCGCCATAGCACATGTGCGTGTGCATCTGGACGTGGGCCGGCTGGTTGAAGACGTGATTCAAGGCCGCTCGTACGCCACTTGCATAGGTCGCTCGCCGCCCCTCGACGTCCTCGGTGGGCAGTGGCCAGCGCTCGCGCACGGCCGGCTCGTCGACCTGAATGATGCGGCAGCCGGCCTCGACGAGGTGACGGATCTCCTCGGCGATCGGCTGGGCGACGGCCCAGAAGAGCTGGTCATCCGGGACGCCGGGCGGCCGGAAGCTCCAGTTCACGATCGTGACCGGCCCGGTGAGCATGCCCTTGACCGGCTTGTCGGTGGCGGCCTGTGCCAGGCGCCATTCGTCGACGGTCATCGGCTCCGAGATGGTGGGTGGGGCAGCCAGGATCGGCGGCCGTGTGCAGCGGCTGCCATAGGACAGAACCCAGCCGTGCTTCGTGGTCAGGTAGCCGTCCATCTGCTGGGCGAAGTACTCGACCATGTCGGTCCGCTCGAACTCGCCGTGCACGAGCACGTCGAGGCCCATGCGCTCCTGCCAGGCGATGGAGTCGGTGATGTGCTTGCCGATGGCAGCCTCGTAGCCTGAAGCATCCAGCTCGCCCTTGGCCAGCGCGGTGCGAAGGTGCCGGATCTCGGCGGTCTGAGGCAGGGAGCCCGTGGTGGTGGTCGGGAAGGCAGGCAGGCCGAGCGCCGACTGCGCGGCAAGGCGCTCCGCGCGCGGTGCCCGCTCGGTCAGCTCGCCGACCGCTGGCCACGCGACGTGCGGCACCGGCGTCGGCTGCGGCTCAGGTCCGCCCGACAAGGCTGCCGCCCAGCTGGCCAGCGCCCGTGTCTTCTCGCGAGCGAACTGCAGCTTGACCGGGAGATCTTCGCCTTCAACGGTGTAGGGCAGGAACGAGAGGCTGGTGGAGGGGACGATGCGGAGCGTTTTGCCATCGTTCACGTCGGCCAGGATCCGCTTGGCTGCCCCGAAGTCGTCTGGCCACACGCTGCGTCCCGCCATCACGGCGACGACATGCTCCGGCTGGACGTCCCAGGCCGGCGTTCCCACCAGCTCGGGCACGCGCTCGAGCGGCACTTGCACGGCGAAGCCGCGCGCCCCGAGCGCCTCGAGCGTGGCGGGCGAGGCGGCGCCGAACTGAATCGTCACCAGCGGCGTGGATCCATTGGCGACGGACCCAAGCGCGTCATACGCGGCATCCCGCAGCGACTCGTCCGTCTCATCAAGCCGCATCCCTAGGCACGGCTCGTCGAGCTGCAGTCGGAACCCGGCCGGCTGCTTGCGCACCCATGCGCCGATCGCCGCCCCCGCCGCGCGTGCCAGGTCGTGCGTGTGGAGGTCGTGGTGCCGGCTGAGCCGAGCGAAGCTGTATGGACCGAGGATTGGCCACACCGCGTCTGCGTCGGGGAGCGGCTCACGCCAGGGCAGGGGGACGAGGCGATCGGGCAGTTGCTCGACCTCCGGGACGACATAGTGGTAGTTCGTGTCGAACCACTTCGTCATCTCCCACGCTTCGCGCTCGACGGTGCCGCGCGCCAGGGCCGTGAGGAGCTCGAATGGCTCCTCCGGCAGCGCCTGTGGGTGGACGCCGAGCATGAGCGCGGTCTCGAGCACCTCGTCGTAGACGAAGAAGTCATCGACCGCGGAGCCAATGAGGCCTTGCTGCTCCTCGAGATGTTCTCGGCGCAGCTCAGCCGCCCGGGCAATGAAATCGGCAGACGTCGATCGCCCGGACCAGGCCTTCTCGAGGGCCCACTTGAGCTCCCGGTTCGGCCCGATGCGGGGATATCCAATCAGCTGTGCGACGACGTGCAATGCAAGCCCCTGTGCTATGGAGTGCCCAAGTCTAGGGCATCGACTAAGTTCGGTGCCGATGCCGCTCGGAAGCGGGGGCTCACTGCTGGGGGCTGAGGGCTGGCGTCGATGGCAACTTGGTCGTGATATAAGAACGGAGTGGTATCCACGTGAGCGCACTACCTGACGGAGCGCGTGTGAGGCTTCAGTCGAGGGAGTCCTGCCGTTAGGCCCGGCCAGTGATGGATGGCACATCGAGCTCGATCTCCCAACGTGCGTGGGGCATGGCGAGACGACTGTTGCCCGCCGGCGTGAGCGGCTGGGACTTTCTGGCATTCATCATTCCAGCCGTCTCGTTTCTCGAAATCACGATTGTCGGCCAGCTCTTCGTCACGGAGCTCCTGCTGCTCGCGGCGCTTCCCTGGCTGTTGCGAAGTCACGACCGGCAGCCGCTCCCCAGATGGTTCGTCGTCGCGTGGGCGGGGTGGCTCATCTCGCAGATCGTGACTGACGTGGTAGTGGGGAGTGCCTTCAAGGACTACGCCCGCGGCTGGGCGGGCATTCTCTTCACGTTCACAAACTTCGCGGCCATCTTTTTCTTGGTCTCAACTCCAAGACGAGCCCGCTTCTTCGCGGTCGGACTTGCGACCGCAGGGTTTTTGGGATTTCTGCTCTTCCCGACTGCGTTGACGGCCCTCGACCCATGGAAATGGGGATTGGCCTTTCCCGTTGGGCTTGTGCTCGTCGCCGGCGTGTCGGGCCGCAGGGCTGCGAGGCTCCCCTGGCTAACCGTCTCCCTGCTCGCGCTCTTCGGGATCTTGAACCTGGTGCTGGCGTATCGAACGCTCGGAGGAGTTAGCCTGCTTTCAGCCGGTTATCTGACACTTTGCTTCACCATTGGGGGTGGACATTCAGCCGGCAAGCCGTCCGTTTTTCGTGCAGTCCTCGGCTTGGCGTTCGTCGCAGCCGCTGGCATCGCCATCCTCGGGATTTACAGCACCGCTGCATCTCAAGGCCTGCTGGGGCGAGGGGCGCAGCAGAAGTACCTCCATCAGGCAGGGGCTCTGGGTGAGATTCTCGGCGGGCGCCCAGAACTGCTTGCCTCCTCTCAGGCGATTATCGATTCCCCAGTTCTTGGCCATGGATCATGGGCGAGGGACCCGAGGTACGCGGCGCTATTGGTGGAGCGGGAGAAGGCCTTGGGCTACCACGTCACGCCAGAATACGTAGGCGCCGATCTGATTCCAACGCATTCGCACCTCTTCGGCGCATGGGTCTGGGCAGGCGTTCTGGGTGCGGCCTTCTGGTTCGCGGTTGGCGCCGCTGCCGTATGGCTCCTTGCGAACCTCTACTCATCCCGCGTAGAGGTGGCGCCGCTCCTCGTCTTTTCGGCGATGCTGCTGCTGTGGGACATCGCGTTTTCTCCCTACGGGTCGAGCGGTCGCGTCACGGCTCCATATGCCCTTGTGCTGTGTCTTCTCGGATTCCGTTTGTTGCGTGACAAGGCCGAGAGCAGGAGTCTTGAGATGGAGTCGAGCCGCGCGTGAAACGGGACATCCCAGCGCCCCGTAGCGCGAGGACCGGCCCCGTGCGCGTCTCTGTGATCGTGCCCAGCTTCAACCCGGGTCTGTACCTGCGGCAGGCTCTCGATTCGGCGCTGGGTCAGGTGCCCGCGCCTCATGAAGTCGTAGTTCAGGACGGGGGATCCACCGATGGTACGGTCGATGTCCTGCGGTCGTTCGGTAACAGCGTGGCGTGGGTCTCGGCCACCGACGGTGGGCAGTCTGACGCCTTGAACAAAGCCCTGGCGCGCTCGACCGGAGACATCGTGGTCTGGCTCAATGCCGACGACCTCCTGGCCCCGGGCTCGCTTGCCGCTGCCGCATCGGCCTTCGAAACGGATCCAGATCTCGCCTTCGCCTACGGCGACTTCGACATCATCGGTTCGATGGGCGAAGTGCTCCGCACCTACAAGTCGAGCGCATATTCGTGGATGCGGATCTTCGCGAGAGGGTGCTACATCTTCTCGGGGTCACTCTTCGTGCGGCGGCAGGCATTGCTGGGGATCGGCGGCTTTGATGAGACCTTGCATGCTTGTATGGACCTGGACCTGATGCTCCGACTCGATGCCGCTGGTCGGTCCCAGCACCTTGGTTGGACGATCGGGCAGCTCCGAATGCACGACGCGAACAAGTCCACGACGAAGCTCTCGATGTTTCTCCACGAAACGCTCCGCGTCCGACGGCGGTACGCGGGACGTTCCATCCGCCTATGGCTGATCACCCTCTGGTCCACCGCCATCCAACTCGCAGCCCTGGCGACCACACCGCTGCGGTATTCGCGCTGGTGGCCCCGTCATGGCCGTGGCAAGACCCTCTAGGCCTCCGTCGACCCCGAACCCCCTGCCTGGCGTAGCCACGCAACTGTTCGCTTCACGCCCTCTGCGGCGTCATAGGGGAGCGGGCCCACAAGCTCTTCAAGGGAACTCGTGTCGTAGAGCATGTCCGAGGTCAGGTTGTTGAGCCGAAAGCTCGTCAACGGGGCCCGAAGGCCGAGGCGCTCCAGCGCGTCGCCGGCGAGCGCGGCGGCTTTTAACATCGGGGTTGGCACGGACCGGATCGGTCGCGCGCCGAGCGCCTCCTGAATCAGCGTCGCCCACGACCTGACGGAGAGTGGAGGATAGTCGGCGAGGACGAAGGTGCGGCCGTGAACCGCCGCGGGACTTGCGACCGCCAGCTTCTGCAACTGATGCACCGTGTTCTCGACGTACCCATACGACTTCTTGGCGTCCCTCCCTCGTGGATGAACGTAGGTGCCGCGCTCGATCGAGCGGAAGAAGTCGCGATATGGGACTCCGAACCACGGGCCCCAGATTCCGGTGGGCCGCACAATGGTCCACGTGCCAAGGGAAGTGCCTGCTGCCCGCACGAGCTGCTCGCCCCGGACCTTGCTTAACCCGTACAGCGTCGACGGGTTGTAGTCGAGGTCATCCTTCGGGACGTGGCCAAGCCGAAACACGAGCCTGCTCGATGCGAAGAAGGTGCGTTCGACGCCCGCGGTCGCCTGGACCGCCTCGATCAGGTTCTGCACGCCCTGGATGTTTGCCGCGTAGTGCTCTAGGTCCGTCCGTTCGTTCAGGACGGTCTTAGCTGCGAGATGGACGACCAGGTCGGGGCGAAATGCTGCAAACGCCTGCTGCAGCGCCTCTGCCTCGAGGATGTCCGCGTCATGCCAGCTCGACCGGAGCGCCGGCATTCTGGGCGGGGCGGTATCCACGTTGAGGACGGCGCATCCATCACGCAGATAGGCTCTGACCACGTTGGTGCCAATGAAGCCGGACCCGCCCGTTACGAGGACGCGCCGGCCTGGCGCCTGTTCCGCTCGATTCTCGGAGCCCATGCTCTCCCCGATCTTGCCGCCACCTTCCTTCGCCAACGATCCAGGTCGAGACTGCCTCGCCGATCTCAACTGCCCCGGCGCTCTACGTCTAGCCTATGCTCAGAGGAGCATGACCGAGGCCGCGCCGCTTGCCAGTTTCTGATTCCACGCCGGACCACACGGCGGATCCCGGGCAGGAATCCGCGTGAGGATTCTCCACGTTATCCCTTGGCTGGCACAGCGATATGGCGGCCCGGCCATCTTGGTACCCCAAGCGGCTGCCGCGTTGGCAGAACGCGGCCACCACGTTGAGATCATCACTTCCAACGCCGACGGGCGGGGCGTCCTCGACGTCCCGACCGGGCGCCTCGTGGATTGGGGCGGAGCTCCGACCACGTTTCACCGGCTGTCCAGGCCCCGCTCGTTCATCACGTCCTGGCCGTTGTTCTCTGACCTTCGACAGCGCATCTCAACATTTGATGTTGTCCACATTCACTACCTCTACCGCTTTCATGGTCTAGCTGCAGCCCGCATCGCCCGATCGCGCGGAATTCCGTATGTCATCCAGGCACATGGGAGCCTGGATCCCTGGCACCGCGGCCACAAGCGCCGAGCCAAGGACGTGTACCACGCTCTCGTGGAGAATCGAAGCATTCGGCGTGCGGCGGTCTTCCTGTGTTCCTCGGCGCGCGAGCAGTCGCACATTCGTGCCCTGCGCTTCGGAGCACCAACGTGGGTGATTCCCATCGGAGTCGACAGCGCGGAACTCCGCACGCCGGGCAATCCCGAATTCCTGCAGGCGGCCGGCATCACTACCGAGGCTCGCATCGTCACCTTCATTGGCCGAATCTCGGCAAAAAAGGGCGTGCCCCTTCTCGTGGATTCCTTCCAGCAGGTCGCTGACTCGTTTCCCCTCGCCCATCTCGTCGTCGCAGGCCCAGATGACGAAGGCATCGGGAAGCGGTTGGCTGCGGAGATCGCCCAGAAGGACATCGCTCGCCGGGTCTCGTTTATTGGCCCTGTCGCGGGCTCGGACAAGCGCGCACTCCTCCAACGATCCGATGTCTTCGTGCTTCCGTCGGAGGATGAGAGCTTCGGGATCGCCGTGGCGGAGGCGATGGCCGTGGGGTGCCCGGTCGTGGTGACCCCCGAGGTAGCGATCATGGACGTGGTGCGTTCCACAAAGGCCGGACTCGTGGCGCCAAGGGAATCGTCTGCGATCGCTGCATCCCTCGAGACAATCCTTGGAGATCCCGGCCGCGCCAAGGCGATGGGCGATGCGGGCAGGCGGGCCGTGGATCGGGAGTTCGATTGGCCGGTGGTCGCGGAACAAATGGAGCGGATGTACGAGGCGGTCGTCGACGCCGCCGATTTGGCGAATGATTCGCCGTCAGCTGCCCGTCCTGGCATGGCCGCACCCGGAGTGGCGGCATACGCGTGCCCCCGTTGCAGCGCCGCGCTCCGGGCCGCCGATGGCTCCTGGCAGTGCGCTGCCTGCGAATGGACGACTCCCTCGGACGAGGCGGTGCCGATCCTGCTACCCGACGGGACGCTTGCCGAACACGATGACCTCGATCATCACCACGCGCTCGGGCACAAGGAGGCGCAGGCGGCACATTTTGACCGCGCAGCCGAGGAACGGTTCGAAACGGAGCGGCCCCACGGGTCACCTCGCCTCTATCGATTCCTGCTGGACGAGAAATTCCGTCGCGCAGCCCGGCCCCTCGGCCCCCACCTGACCGGCGTGTCAGCGCTCACCGTTTGCGGCGGTTCAGGGATGGACGCGGAGTATCTGTCACGCGCCGGCGCGGTGGTCATCACGTCGGACCTTTCCCGCGGGGCCGCGATGCGGGCACGAGCGCGAGCCGAGCGCTACGGACTTCCCGTCACATCCATCGTTGCCGATGTCGAGCATCTGCCATTTGCGGCGAGGTCGATGGATCTGGTGGCGGTCCACGACGGGCTTCACCACCTGGACGACCCCTACCTGGGCTTGGCCGAGATGGCGCGTGTCGCCCGCCGATGGATCGTCCTCACCGAGCCAGCCAAGGCGGCGATCACAGGGCTAGCCATTAGCCTCGGCCTTGCTCTTGAGCGAGAGGAGGCCGGCAACCGTGTAGCGCGAATGGATCCGATCGAGGTTGCTGCATTCCTGGAGGCCCGCGGCTTCGTGGTCATGCAGGCAGAACGCTATGCGATGTACTACCCGCATCACCCCGGTCGCGTGTTCTCGTTGCTAAGTTGGCCACCGATCTATCCAGCGGTTCGGACGGGATGGCGCCTCGCGAATGCGCTCCTGGGCCGGTTCGGCAACAAGATGGTCGTGGTCGCCGAGCGCGTTGAGTCGACCGAGGCCGCTTAGCCATGGAGTTCCCTTCCGAACGTCCGACCAGTGAGGCGTCTGATCCAACGCATCCGGGCTGGCGGGGCCGGCGGTGGCAGCCTGCATCGGTGTTTCTGGCCGCCCTCTCGATCCTCCTCGTCGGGTACATGTTCATGGGCCGCGGATTCGCCCACCTCGGCAAGCCGCCGCTGTACGTCGGTGAGCCGGTGCTCTTCTTCGGGTTGGTGGCGTCTGCCATTGCATTCTTCATGGGTCGTCGCCCCCGACCGTCCATGGTGGTCTGGTTGTTGCTCGGATTCATGGCCCTTGGACTGTTTCGGACAGTTCCGTATCTGGCCGTGTACGGGGTCGACGCGCTTCGCGATGCGGTGCTCTGGGGCTACGCGCTCTTTGCCCTGATCATCTATGTCCTCGCCGACCGGGCGGTCGTGCTCTCCGCCCTGCGCCTGTACGGCTGGATCGTGCCCCTGTTCGCCCTGTGGCTCCCGATCTCTTACAAGCTGTTCGCTTCGCTCAGCGCTGGGATTCAGGCAGATGAGCGAGGGTCGAATGTCCCACTCGTCTTCTTCAAGAGTGGGGACATGGCGGTCCACATCGTGGGATCGATTGCGTTCCTCGTCCTGGGCGTCGGCGCTACCAAGAGCGTGCGGGCCTTTCTCTGGCGTCTCCTGATTGCCGTGCCGCTTCTATGGACCACGTTTATCGCCGGGACGACCAATCGTGGCGGCCTGGTTACCGTGGCTGCTGGCACTCTGGTCATCGCCGTCTTCGCGGTCCTCTTTCGGCGGTCCCGGAATTGGATGCCATTCCTCGTCGCGCCATTGCTCATTGTGGTGGTGCTAGCGGGTGCGGGAATCCTTAGCGCATTTGCGACGGGTGGGACGACTGGCACGCCAACGCCCACGGCAGGCGCCTCGGGCTCGCCGAGCGCAACGTCGGCCAGTGAAACTGCAGCCGTCCTGCCTACTTGCGAACCTTCTCCGGATCTGCGCCCTCTGGAGGAGAACCCCGGCTTTGAGCTAGGCACTGTCCGCGACGGCACAATCGAGGGGTGGGCTATGTGGGCTGGCGTTTACAACATCGTCCGGGGAGATGCCCACGGCGGCGCCAACTACGCGTCGATCCAGAACACGGCGGATCCTTGGAGCGCGACGATCACGAGCAGCAGATTCCCGTTCCCGGCCGGGCGCGACATCTCGGTCTCGTTGTGGGTGAAGGCAATCGCCGGGAGCCCGGTGATCGCCACCTATGTGACCTGGTACGACGCCTCCGGCACGGTGATCTCGACCGTGTTCCTGAACTCATTTCCGACCGGGGGCCGCAGCACCTGGCAGGAAAGCGTTGGGGCGCTCACCGCTCCCGCGGGCACAACCCAGGCGGAGGTCCAACTCTTCGAGTCGGCCGGAAACGGCACGATTGGCGTCGATGAGGTCAACGCGACCGAGGCCGTCGTCTCGTGTGATGTAGCGCCGGCCTCTCGTTCGCTGGTCCGCAACCCCGGCTTCGAGATAGGGGCTCTGAACGACGGGAGGATCCAGGAGTGGGTCACCTGGGCGGGGCTCTACAACATCGTCGCAGGCGGGGCATATCGCGGCGCGAACTACGCGTCAGTGCAGAACACGGGCGATGCCTGGACGGCGACGATCACCAGCGCCAAGTTTCCCTTCCAGGCCGGGGTCGACATCAAGGTGTCCCTCTGGGCGAGGGCGATCGCCGGCAGTCCAGTCATGGCGACCTACGTGAACTGGTACGACCGCTCGGACAAGCTGATTTCGAGCGTGTTCGTGAATTTCCTGGCGACCGGTGGTGCCTCCTTGTGGAAGGAGGGCGAGGGAGCGATCACAGCACCCCGGGGCACCAGGGGCGCGCAGGTTCAGCTCTTCGAGACAACCGGCCACAACACTGTTGGGCTCGACGAGGTCATCGTTGAGTCTGGGCGCTTCGTCGTCGGAGCGGGCCTTCCTGCACGAGAGACCACGATTGATCAGATCGTCCGAAATATCGCCAGCATCTTCTCCGAGTCTTCCGACGCCGGCCTTGAAGGTTCAAAGGCCTTCCGGCTGCGCTGGTGGGGCGCAATCGTCGATTACACCGTCTTCGGGAAGTATTTCTGGACCGGGAAGGGATTCGGTGTGAACCTGGCTGATGCCGATGGTTTCCAGATCAATCCGGACGACTCCCTGAGGACGCCGCACAACACCCACATCACAACTCTTGCCCGCATGGGAGTCCCTGGGCTTCTCCTCTGGCTCGTGCTCCAAGCTGCCTTTGCTATTGGCCTCCTGCGGTCAGTGCTTGCCCATCGCCGGGCGGGCGACACGGCCACTGCGATCGTCGGGGCGTGGATCCTCGTGTACTGGGTCGCGATGATGGTCAACACCTCGTTCGATCCGTACCTCGAGGGTCCGCAGGGCGGGATCTGGTTCTGGAGCCTGTTCGGGCTGGGAATGGTCGTGATGCGCCTGACGCCCAAGCGTACCGTGACGTGAGCGAGCAGACGCCGGTACGGAGCGTGCTGCAGGTCCACACCCGCTATCGACAGGCGGGTGGCGAGGACGAAGTGGTCGAGGCGGAGAAGCTGCTCCTGGAGGCCGCCGGGATCACCGTGCACCAGGTGCTGTTTGACAACACCGACCTGCGCGAATCCACGTCCTTCGCGAGCGACCTTAGACTGGCCGCCTCGGCGATCTGGTCGCGGGGGGCTGAAAGCCGGGTGCGGGCAGCCATCGCGGCTCATCGACCAGAGGTCATGCATGTTCACAACACCTTTGCCGCTGCTTCCCCCTCCATTTATCACGCGGCAATGCATGTCCGCGTCGTGCAGACCCTTCACAACTATCGGATGGTCTGCCCGGTCGCGACCGCTTTTCGTGATGGACGTGCCTGCACGGACTGTGTTGGGCGACTCGTACCGTGGCCGGCCGTTCTGCACGCCTGCGTCCACCACTCCAGGTCGCAATCGGCGGTCGCCGCGACGACGCTCGCCGTACATAGGGCCATCGGCACATTTCGACGCGGAATTGCGGCTTATGTAGCCCTCAGCACGTTCCAACGACAGCTCATGATCAGCGGGGGCCTCCCGGGGGACCGAATTCGCGTGATCCCGAACTTCCTCGAGACGGATCCGGGAATCGGCGAGGGGCCGCGGGCCGGAATCCTCTACGTGGGCCGGCTCGCGGAGGAGAAGGGGGTGAAGGTGCTGCTCCGTGCGGCAGCTCTCCAGCCGGGAACGGTTCGAGTTGTGGGCGACGGACCGCTACGTGCGCCGGTCGAGCGAGCCGCTTCCGCTGGGTATGTCGATTACCTGGGATCGCTACCGCGCTCCTCGGTCTTCGACGAAATGCGCCGGGCGATCGCGGTGGTCCTGCCATCGACATGGTTCGAAGGATCCCCATTGACACTTGTGGAGGCCTACGCAACCGGCACGCCAGTCATCGCAAGCCGGATCGGATCACTCGTCGAAGCTGTCGAGGAAGGTGTCACCGGCATGCTCGCTGAAGCGCACGACGCCGAGGCTCTGGGTAACCGGCTGAGGTGGGCCATCAGCCACACCGCAGAGATGGCGGAAATGGGTCAAGCCGCGCGCACGCGATACCAGGCCCAGTTCCGCGGTCCCACTCACCTAGCGGCGCTGCTGGCGGCCTATACGGCTGGGGCGATTCCGGCCTAACTAGAATTGGGGCACATGAAGCGTATCGAGCAAGCCCCCTCCAACACCGAGTGGCGAAGGTGGGGCACCGACGATCCGTTCTATGGGGTCGCGACATGGGCAGGCCGCGACCGGGGCGGCGCAAACCCGTGGACCGCCGAAGACTTCTACGCGCTCGGCACCTCCGATTGGGCCGACTTCCGCTCCAGGTGGGTCGGCTTCGGAGTCGAATTTGGCCTTGTCGTAGACATTGGCTGCGGTGCCGGCCGGCTAACGAAAGCGATGGCGGCGGACTTTCGGCAGGTCATCGGGGTGGACGTCTCCGAAGGCATGCTCGACGTGGCACGCTCGAACATCACGGAATCGAATGTGGATCTCAGACTGGGCGATGGAATCTCGGTACCGGTGGAGACTTCGACGGTGGATGGGGCGTTCTCAGCCCACGTGTTCCAGCACTTTGACTCGATTGGCCTTGCGCGCGCCAACTTCTCCGAGGTCGCGCGCATCCTCAAGCCGGGGGGGACGATGATGATTCACCTCCCGGTCGTCGTGCCGCCGGAGGGCCTGCCGGGGGTCCTCCCTGCGCTCGCTGCAAAGCAAAAGCTGGGCGATGTGCGGGCCAAGCTGCGGCGGCGGCGCGGAACCCCTTTCATGCGAGGGTTGCAGTATCCGTGGCAATGGCTCATTCGAGAACTCCCGGCCCTCGGGCTCACCGACATCGAGCTGGTGGTGTTCGCGGCGCGCAGCAATGGTGGGTACCACCCATGCGTCCTTGCTCGGCGCTCGTGATGATGCTCCATCGATCTTGCTCTCACCACGCAGGGCCATTGCCTAACTCACGGCGCACGCGCAGCGCAAGTATCCAGCCATTGAACGTCACAGCAGCTATCAGGAGCGCGGCCACGTAGCCGGTGACGCCCGCGATAGGTATCAGCGCGATCTGAAGAACGAGGACGATGGCGGCTTCCGCCACCAAGATGATTGCGGTAAAGCGCACGGCCCCTAGGCCCACCAGGGTCATGGCGTTGACGTGCCCCCAGCCGTTGACGATTACAAACGCCGCGAGCAGGGTTCGGAGGCCGAAATTGTCCGCTGGTCGGCTGCCGGTCCACAGCCCAACAAGTGTCTCGAGGCCGAAGAAGATTGCCAATCCGATGAGGGTGGAGTATGCGAGGCCCCCGAGCGCGAGCACACGATAGGTCCGGCGAACCCACGGCAGGTCCCCGCGCGTGACCGCATTCGCGATTGCCGGCCAGGTGGGAGTCGTAACGACTGAGAGGCCGCTGGCCTGCATGAGGTGGCCGCGGACGATCACCCCTGCGAGCGCAACTGCCTTGGCATCGACGGTGGCGGCCATGACAAGGAGCCCGGCCTGGAGCCCCACGTAACTGGCCAGCGAGAACCCCGTGAAGGCTAGCCCGGAACCGAGGAGCGGGCGCGCGTACTGCAGGAATCGAAAGCCGGCCGCATGGAAGACGTACCGGCGCCCGAGGACGAACAACAGGCCATTCGCCGCGCGCGCCGCCACCTGCGGCCCTTGCGAGACTAGGACAAAGGCGGTGACCGAGTGGACCGCCGTCCCGAGGGTGAGCATCGCGACGATCGCCACCAGAGATCCGATGCCCGCCCAGAGGTTGCTCACGTGCTGCGTCTGCAGCCCGAGCTGGGCCGCTTCGGGGACCACCACCGCCAGTTGCACGGCGATCAGCAGCGCCATGCAGAGGAGCGCCGCCGACGCTTCGCCAGGGGCCGCCTGAAGCCAGTTGACTGTCAGGTGGTCAACCAGGCCAGTGGCACTGAGCACCACGGCGGAGCCGACCACGACGGCCCCGATGGCGGCCATCAGAACGAGAGCCACCATGAACAGCCGCGCCTCCTCGATACGATCCCCCACGGCGGAAGTCCGCGCGACGCCGAGCGTCAGCCCAGGCGCCACACCGAGGCCGGCGAGGCCGATCCAGGACACAAGTGAGGCAATGACCACATAAAGCGCGAATCCATTTGTGCCCAGCGCACGGACGGCGATAGCGACTGCAAGCACCTGCGCTGCGAGTGCCAACGCCTTCGCACCAACGCCGGTGGTTGCCGCCAGGCCGATCCTTCTCCCCGGCGATGCCCCGCGCCCGCGAGCGGCGGGCGACTCGAGAAGGGGCTGGCTATCGGCCACTGAACGCACGATGCTGGATCACGGACAGGATCGCAACCAGCGTCGCATAGCCCAAACTTCACGGTGCTCGTCGAGCGAGCGGAGCGCTTGTAAGACAAGGTGGCGGCGGGGTACCCCGTGGTCCCGACCGGGAGAGATCACGGTCCGGCGCCCTGGACGAGGCGGGCTGCCTGTTCCGAGGCGAAGAGCCCATCAGCCGCGAGCAACACCCCCGTGGGAGCCGCGAAGACGGGCTCCAGGCCCACCAGACGGAAGGCACGATGCTCCATGAATTCGAGCACGTCTTGATAAGTTGGCGCCGTCTCATAGATCGGCAGGAGCGACATCTCAAGCTGTACGAGTGATGACTTACCAAGTGTCTCCACTCCCCCCTCGAGCACCTGCAGCTCATACCCCTGGACATCGACCTTCAAGAACATGGACCGCATGTCACCCCACAACGGCCAGACCAGCTCGTCCAACGGCAGGACGTCCACTTGCTCCTCCGCAACGTACTGGGCGTTGGGCGCGGCACGAGCATGCAGATCGAGCATTGGCAACAGCGAGCTCGACGCTCCCTCATTAGCAGCGACATGCATGGTCGCAGTCCCGCTCTTTGCCCCAACCGCGAAACGGAGCCCCGTCCAGAGGTCATCCCGTGAAGAGAGTCGTTCAAGCTGTCGGAAGGACCCGGCGAGCGGCTCGATACTGACGATTCGACCCGTGTAGCCAGCTTTGCGGATCTCCTGCCCAAATTGACCTCGGTTGGCCCCCACATCGATGACAAAATCGACGCCAAGGGCGCTCATGAGTCGGGCGCGTCGCCCAATCGCATGCCGCACGCTCCTGAAGCGCACTACGTCGATGCCTGCCGCACGCGCGGAGGCAACCAGGAGCTTCCTAAGGGAGGTCATCGGCGCGTCAACCCGTCCATGGTGGAAACGTGATCCACAAGGTCATGCCCACGGACTAGCACGACCCAGCCTCGCCGGTGTCCCGTTTCTTCCGCGGATGGGGCTCGCGGAAAGAAGATGGAAACATCCGCCAGAGGGAGACCATCAAGCAGCGTCTCGTCCAGCGCCATGCCTGGTCCGTAATCGTCGTAGCCATAGCCAAGGTCCCCAGGGACCTTGAAGTCGTCAACGACGATGCAGACGGAGTGCCAGCTGGAGACCAATTCGAGAATTTCCCACCTCGTGGGCAGGCTCCGGCCCCAGTGCGCGTCCAGATAAGCGAAGACCCGGGCGTTCGCGTCGTGAGTCGGCCGCGCCGCCACGCGCCGTATCTCTGTCGCGGAATCCCCGTGGACGACCTGGATTCCGGGTAGCCCGGATAGTCGTCTCCGCGAGTACGCGTAATACCGCCCCGAGACCTCGATGGTGATGATCGGTGCGGTCGTCCAGGCTCGAAGTAACTGGGTGGTGGTTCCTCGGAACGTCCCGGACTCGATCACGAGGTCGAACGGACATGTCCGCATGATCGATGCAAGGATTGCCTGGCGATGCTCTTGGCCGTTGAAGGGACCGAATCCTTTGGCAAGATCGGGACGAAGCAGATCAATTCGCGCGCCAATCCTTGGTGGAAGGGCGCTCGTCGCCTTTTCGACTAACCGGCGCACTAGGTCACTCACGGACGGAGACGCTCGCGCAGGTCCTGCGATACCAGAGCGGAGTTTTCGACTGAGTTGCCGGCGTCGGGCCGTCCTCCAGCTGCTCTTTGATGAGTGATCGTGCTCATTAGGCGACAACCCTTGTCGATACCGCGGCAAGAATTCCTATTTCGATCGGCAGGGCATGGTAGCTGCCCACCGGAGGTTCTCGTGTCTTGTCCAGGCAGCAATTCGCGAGGCGCTGTCTCCTCTGCGAGGTCGGATGGACCGGGGTCGGCACTCTTGCCGTGGCATCATCGGACAACTCTCTCGTACCAGGTGGCCGCACCCGTGGCGAAGATCCTGATCGTTGGCATCAACTACCGCCCCGAGACGACGGGCATCGCTCCCTATACCAGCGACATGGCGGAGCATCTCGCTGCCAATGGCCACCGCGTCACGGTCATCACGGGCTTCGCGCACTACCCCGCCTGGCGTCATGAGCCGGGCGAGCGCCGCATGCGAGCCGTGGAGTCTCGCGGTGGCGTCCGCATTCTTCGGCGTCGGCACTACGTTCCGCGGTCCCAGTCTGCGGCGCGAAGGGCGGCGTACGAGGCGACGTTCCTCGTCCACGGCGCCCTGTCACGGCCGGAGCGCCCGGACGTCGTCTTCGGTGTGATCCCCAGTCTGAGCGGCGGACTGCTGGCCCGCTACTTCGCCGCCCGGGCACATGCACCCTATGGCCTGATCTTCCAGGACCTGATGGCCCCTGCGGCCAGGCAGAGCGGCATCGGTGGTGGGGCTCGCGTAGCTGGCGCCACGGCGAGCCTGGAGCGATGGGCCGCGGCGAAGGCGGCGACGACGGCAATTGCCTCCGAGAACTTCCGTCCGTACCTGCGGAAGATCGGTGTCGAGGAAGGGCGGATCGTCGACCTCCCCAACTGGTCTCACCTGGGTGCACCGACCGCAGACCGAGCTGCGACCCGGGACCGACTCGGCTGGCCGGCGGACCACACGGTCGTCCTCCATGCGGGAAACATGGGGCTCAAGCAGGGACTGGAGCAGGTGGTGGAGGCGGCGCGGTGCGCCGACGACCTCGCCGCACCGGTGATCTTCGTGCTCATGGGCGAAGGAAGCCAGAGGACGGTGCTGGAGGCCCGGGCGGGAGGGGTCGACCGGCTCCGCTTCCTGCCGTTCCAGCCGGAGGAGGAGGTCGCGAACATCCTCGACGCTGCGGATGTCTTTCTGGTCAGCGAGCGTCGCACCGTCATCGATATGTCGCTGCCGAGCAAGCTCACCTCGTATTTCGCGGCCGGCCGACCGATCGTCGCCGCGGTGCCTCCCGATGGCTCGACCGCCAGGGAGATCGTCCGGTCGGGTGCCGGTGTGGTCGTGCCGATCGGGGACGCCGATGAGATGAATCGAGTCGTCGCGCGGGTGCGCGACGATCAGGCGTGGGCGGCCACCATGGGCGAGGCTGGCCGGCGATATGCCGAATCGACGCTGGATCTCGAGACAGCGAGGGCGCGCATCGATGACCTGGTGGAGCGAACGCTGGCGGCAACGCAGAGCCGGCCCCCCACCCGCCAGCCTGCTCCGAGCACTGCCCCTTTCGAAGTCCTTGGCGTTCGGATCAACTCCGCGCCATTCGCCGAGGCCGTTGGACGGGTCCTGCGGGCGCCGGAGTCGGGCGAACGCCTGTCACTCCATTTCGCGACCGCGCACACGCTGGTGGAGGCGAGGGAGAGCGAGCAGCTTCGCGACGCGCTGAGCCAGGGTCTCACCCAGCCCGACGGGATGCCGCTCGTCTGGCTCGGACGGGCAGGCGGGAGGCACGTGGAGCGGGTATGCGGTCCCGACTTCATGCCCGCGCTCATCGAGCAGGGAATCAGGGCTGGCAGGACGCACTTCTTCTATGGAGGGGCGCCGGGGGTCCCGGAGGCCCTGGCCGCTCGGCTGTCCGCCCGATACCCGGGCCTCCGCGTGGCAGGGACCCTTTCGCCGCCGTTCCGCCCGCTCACCGCCGATGAGGAGGAGGCGATCGTCGCCCAGATCAATGCGGCCGCACCCGACTACGTCTGGGTCGGCCTGGGGACGCCGAAGCAGGACCTGTGGCTGGCGGCCAACCGGCCGCGCCTGAAGGCATCCGCGCTGATCGCCGTGGGCGCCGCGTTCGACCTCCTGGCGGGGAGGCGCCGTCGCGCCCCGCGGTGGATGCAGCGGACCGGCACCGAGTGGATCTACCGGCTCGCGATGGAGCCACGCCGGCTGGGAAGCCGCTACACGCGAGTGAACGCCCGGTTCCTGCGTCTGCTGATCGAGGACCGCTTCAGGCGCCCCGCCCGGGCCTAGGGGCGAGCGATCGCCGTGCGAGGACGAACGTGTGCTCCAGGCCGCTGCTCGTGGTGCGGAATACGACCAGCTCGATGTCGACCAGCCCCAGCGGTGGCAGCTCCCTGAGGAGCCAGGGCCGTGGGTACTCGAGCCAACGCATCGACGGCGCCCCGCGCCATCGTCTGAAGCTGTCCTTCAGGCCCGCCAAGCGGTGCCGGATGGCAAGGGCCGCCAGCACGCCCGCCACCCCAGTCGGCCGCATGACGACCGGCAGGTGAACCATCATCGATCCGCCCGGCTTCAGGACGCGAGCGATCTCGGAGAAGTTGGCACGGGCCAGGGCCAGCGAGTCGAAATGCTGGAAGACGTGGGCCGAGAAGGCTGCGTCGACCGTCGCAGAGCCGACCGGCAGCTCGACGCCGTCGCCGACGCGCAGGTCCACGTTGGGAGCTGAGATGTGCGTGCGGGCGACCTCGAGCATCTCCTCCGAGACATCGACTCCAATGACCTGGGCGAAGTCGGCGGCCATCGACCTTGTGAGCCGTCCGGCGCCGCAGCCGATGTCGACAGCGAGGCCAAGGTCGACGCCGTAGTCGGCCCACCGCTTCCGGAAGTCGGCCCAATACGAGTGGCCGAGGGTATAGAAGTCGTCTGGGGTCCACGGATTCGAGCCGCCGCGATCTCGACCCGGCCAGGTGGCGACGGCGTAGAACGGATCGTCCCTGCCCCACCGTTGCCACTCGACGTTCGATCGAGCGCGGATTCGCTTTGCGCGGGCGATTGCCGCTACCTCTGGCCCGTCACGACACCGCGAGGTGGGCGCGATGCTGCTCGATCGCCGCGTCGATGACCGCAAGATTGGACCTCGTCCAGTCCACGGTCCGCCGGATCCCATCGGCGAGCGCGACGTCGGCGGAGAAGCCAAGCTGTGCCGCGGCCTTCTCGGTGCTCCCCAGCCGGTTGCCGGAGTGGTCCCAGGCGCGGCGCCCGGTGAGCTCGATCGGCGCCGGGGGGTCCACGTTCGCATTGATCTCCCCGGCCAGGTCCCTGATCGTCGTCTCGACCCCGCTGGCCAGGTTGTAGACCTCACCGACCGTCCCGTGCGTGGCGCAGAGCATGAGGCCTCGCACGATGTCATCCACGTAGATGAAGTCGCGCGAGGACTCGCCCTGGTTCTCCAGCGTCAACGGCAACTCCTTGAGGGCGCGGTAGATGAAGGTGGGGGTGACGTTGCGCCACACGGTGGCCGGGGTGCCGCGCCACTGACCGGCGCCCAGGATCTCGCCAGGGCCATACACGTTCTGGAAGCGCGCGATGACCGTCGGCAGGCCGAATCGGGCGTTGAAGTAGTTGGCGTACATCTCGCCCACGATCTTGGAGATCTGGTACGGCGAGTCGAGGTGGAGCGAGACCGGATCCTCCTCGGTCGTCGGCCGGGCGTCGCCGTAGACCTTCTCGGCGACCGTGCAGCCCGCCGAGGAGTAGACGACCCGACGAAGGTTGCCGAAGGTGGCCAGGCGGTTGAAGAGCTTCAGTGATGTGAGCGTGTTATTGGCGTGGTCGGCCAGCGGGTCGTGCATCGAGCTCTGGTTGCCGTGGTAGGTGGCCAGGTGGAAGACGTGGTCGTAGTTGTCCTCCAACGCATCGAGCACGGCGTCGTCGGTGATCGACGCCTCGACGAACTCGACGCCGGGCAGCTCCAGCACCGCGGTGCGCTGGGCCGACATGAGATTGTCGACGACCCGGATCCGAGCACTCCCCTGGTTGTGCAGCGCACGAACGAGGTTGGAGCCGACGAAGCCGGCACCTCCCACGACCAGGACCTGCGTCCCGTCGAAGCCCTGGGCCGCCATCACGCGCGAAGGGCGTCGAGCTTCAGGTGCGTGTAGGTGTCGGTGATCCCGTGGCTGCGGTAGTAGGCGATCGCCTTGGCCACGCCGACCTCGAGGGGAACAGTCGTCTGCCAGGTGAAGTCCCGCTGCGTGTCACCCGGATCGAGCAGGATCGTGAAGGCGTCATCCTCCCCGCGCGGACGCACCTCAACCGGCTGGTCGAGGGTGATCCCCATCGCGGACACCGTCGCGTCGAAGAGCTCCTGGATCGAGTAGTCGCCGCCGGAAGAGACGTGGTACGGACCCTTCCGGCCGGCGCCGTCGATCGCCTTCTCGAGGACGTCGACGAGGTCCGACACGAAGACGAAGTCGCGCCGTGTATCCATCACGAAGCAGGGTTTGTCGCTCGTCAGCCGCGAGTAGAACGTGGGCAGCGGGCCGCTGATGTTCCGGGGGCCGTAGGCGTTGGCCAGCCGGAACGACTGGTAGTCGATCCCGCTCAGGGCGATGTACTGCTCCCCCGCCGTCTTGCTGATGGCATAGCTGCTGTCGCCAGGCCGGATCGGGTGGTCGAGGGTGATCGGCTGCTCGATCGGGTGCAGGCCATAGCAGAGGGCGGTCTGCAGGTAGATGAGCCGTCGAGCGTCGGTCGCCAGGGCCGCCTTGGTGACGTGCGCGGTGCCGAGCACATTGGTTCGGACATCCTCTGCCCAGTCCCCCGGGTCCTTGTACGAGGCGGCGGCATGCACGACAACATCGGGCTTGAAGTCGTCGAAGGACCGATCGACGAGCTCGCGATCCCCGATATCCCCCTCGATCACCCGGAGGCCGGTCGCCGATTCGGGCAGGTTGTCGCGGCGCCCGGTGGCGTAGTTGTCGATGACGAGCACCTCGTCGCTCCGAGCGAGGAGACGATCGGCGAGATGCGAGCCGACGAAGCCGGCACCGCCGGTGATCAGGACCTTCAAGCTACCTGGCCCTCCTTGAGCCTCGCGGGCAGATCCCTGAACTGGGACGCCCGATCATGGAATTCGCGCTGCCAGATCTCCAGTGAGAGCAGGCCCCAGAAGCCGCGCCCGAACGCCGACTCGTCCGCCAGTGAGGCGAGGACGCGTCGGTTGTCAACCCAGTTGCGTTCGAGGGCGGGACGGGACGAAAGGATATCCGATACGAAGTCGCGGGCCGGTCCGGCGGCCCAGGCATTCAGCGGTGTCGGGAAGCCCATCTTGTCCTGGCGCTCGACGATCGAGGTGGGCAGCATCGGCGCGAAGGTTGAGCGCAGCACCTTCTTGAGCTGGCCCCCTTCGAACTTCACATCCGCGGGGATCGTGGCGGCCAGCTCGACGATCGGGTGGTCGAGGAAGGGGAGGCGGGACTCCAGGCCGTGGGCCATGCTCATCCGGTCCTCGACCTGGAGGAGCGCCGGCAGCAGCGT
>Ga0070698_100001810_pt1 | contig 23786 bp, 18 predicted proteins | sample KBSK1502metaG_FD_65477 | JGI IMG/M metagenome (GOLD analysis project Ga0070698, IMG submission 65477) | Corn, switchgrass and miscanthus rhizosphere microbial communities from Kellogg Biological Station, Michigan, USA - KBS K1-50-2 metaG | ecosystem: Host-associated > Plants > Roots >... | reverse complement strand
TCCTGGGCCAGGGTATGGTCGTGGGTCAACTGCTGCAACATGCCCTTCCGAAACAAATAGGCGCGGGAATCGCCGATGTGGGAAAGAAAGAACACGTTCCCTACGCTCAAGCCCAAGGTCATGGTGGTTCCGAATCCGCGCAGGGCGGGATCATTTTTTGCGATGCGAATGAGTTCCTCGTGGATTTGCGCGGCCCGTATCTTGAGCCGCTCGATCAGTTCCTTCACCTGGCGATCCTCATCCAAGCGGAAAATCCAGTTGGGAGACATCTCCGCCATGTCCACGAGGGCGCGAATCGCGGTGCGACTCGCCACTTCTCCGGCTGCACCGCCTCCCACTCCGTCGGCAACGATCAAGCCGTAGAAACATTCTTCGAATCGTTTCGGTCGCAAATCGTTCGGAATGTTCGTCTCTAGGACTTCCAGGAAACGCCCCATCCGGGAGATGAGGAAATGGTCCTCGTTGTTGTCGCGGACGCGACCCACATGAGAGAGACCCGCGAGGTCCACCTGGACCTGGGAAGAAAAGACGCGCGCAGGCACGGTCACGGGTCCCGGATCGGTCGCATCGGTGTCGGGCATGGAAGCCTCCTTGGGGTTTACGGGAGGTGATCCGGGAGATCGAGGACAGTATAAGGCCTCGCAATCATTATGGGGCAGCCCTCACCAAGCTCTAGTGCGGGCCGAGCAAACCCTCTACTTGCTGCTGCGGCAGACCCACGCATTCTCCGAGCACGATGTTGTTGGAGCGTTTGGACTCTTTCACCTGACGCTCGGGATCCACGGTGATGCGGAAGCTGCAGCCCCCTTCGGCACAGGCTTGCGGAATCTCGAACGCGAGAACCGCGGAGGTCTCTCCGGCCGCGATCTGCCCCCCGTCCTGCACGGGTGAGGTCACGGTGGAGTTGCGGAGAAAGAACTCCACCACGACCGGCGAGGACGTGGCCAGGGCTTTGCCTTGATTCAAGACCTTGAGGGCCAGCTTGGAGTGGACGGGATCGGTGTACTGCACCGTTCCTTCGGTCGCAGTTCCGGAGGTGGGGACGGCCACGAGATCGACCGCCGACGAAGCGCACCCGGTCCCGATGAAGGCCAACGACGACAAGAGAATGAAGTGACGCGTCATGAGTTCTCTCCCGGAGTAATTGGTGAACACGGGCATGCCAAGACGCCGATCTCCCCACGCCCGAGGAGATGCCAAGGTATGGATCGGCGGGGCCAAGCGCGCCTTTCATTTTCCGAGAGAAATGGGGGCCCGATCGGGTGGATTGCCGCACGCGTTGTTACCAGGCGGCTGGGCTCGGTGAAATCCCCATTGTCCAGGCAGGGGCGTCCCGCTCGGGGAATACGGGGAACGATTCGGGATGTATGGAAAGTGCCTACGAGGAATAGCCTTGAGTACTTAGCCGTTCCTGCTAAAGTCCCTACCGGGGCCCTTTTCATCCCACCAGGGATGCCTCTTTTTCGACGCACATTGATGCTGGTGTCGCCCCGGACTGACATCATCTTTCCAGATACGCTCGTGAAGAGGAAAGGCGATGCCGAAGAAGGACAAAGATCGGAAGGTCAGTCGGCGGAAGGCCGACCTGCCTGTCGATCCGCCTATTGATACTCGGAGTGATGCTCCCGAAACGGATGAACCCGGGGGACAGGATTTTCGTGAGCATGCGTCTTGGGCCGACCTCGATGCATCGAAGCTAGGCAAGATCGATACGATTGATGATTCGGAGACGGACATAGATGCGGAAGCGGACGCCTCGATGGAGGAAGAGTTAGACGGCGGAAGACCGCGATCGGACATTTTGATCGTGGGTATCGGAGCCTCCGCGGGTGGACTGCGTGCCTTCAAGAGTTTCCTCGAGTCGATGCCTGCCGAAAATGGCATGGCGTTCGTCCTCGTGCCGCATTTGGACCCCAAACACGAGAGTTTAATGGTCGAGCTTCTGTCGCAGCGCACTACCATGCCCCTTCGCGAGGCGAAGCAGGGCAGCAAGGTCGAAGCCGATCATGTCTATGTCATCCCGCCTAACAAGTACATGGAAATTCGCAAGGGACATCTCCACCTGGTCACGCCGGGGGAGCCCCCCGCCCGGCGCACCGCGATCGATCGCTTCTTCGAATCCTTGGCCGCGGATCAGCGGGAGCTCGCCGTAGGCATCGTCCTCTCGGGAACCGGCAACCATGGCACGTCGGGGCTCAAGGAAATCAAGCTCGCCGGCGGCATGGTCATCGCTCAAGATCCGGAGACGGCGGAATACGAGTCAATGCCTAGGAGCGCCATCGATGCCGGGCTTCCCGATTACGTGCTGCCTCCCCAGGACATGCCCGCGGCTCTCATCTCCTACGCCCATCATCCCTACGTCACTCGTTCCGATGCGGGAGAAGGCGACGACCTCGAACCGGAGATGGGCCGCATCTTGTCTATCTTGCGCAGTCGCACGCGATACGATTTTCGCGGGTACCGCAAGAAAATGATGCTGCGCCGGGTCCGGCGGCGCATGGGTCTATTGCGCATCGACCAGCCGGCCGCTTACCTCACTTTCCTGCGGGACAGCCCGGATGAGATCCTGGCCCTCTATAAGGACATGCTGATCGGAGTTACCGGGTTCTTCCGCGAACCGGAATCATTCCGCATTCTTGAAGAGCAAGTGCTGCCGAAACTGGTTGCGAGTTCGGCCGGAAAGACACCGATACGGGTGTGGGTTCCCGGCTGTGCGACCGGAGAGGAACCGTATTCGCTGGCTATGCTGCTCATCGAGCAGTTCCAGGCCATCAGCAAACCGGCCAACCTGCAGATCTTCGCCACCGATATCGATCTGGACGCCCTGTCCCGGGGCCGGGACGGCATTTACCCGGAAAGCATCGCCGGAGACCTCTCGGCGGAGCGGCTCAACCGCTTCTTCGTCCGCCTCAACCGGCAGTATCAAATTCGCCGGGAGATCCGCGACGCGGTCGTGTTCGCCCCCCAGAACCTGGTCAGCGACCCCCCGTTTTCCCGCTTGGATCTCATCAGTTGCCGCAATCTGCTCATCTATCTGGAATTCCCAGTGCAGCAGCGGATCATCTCCTTGTTTCATTTCTCGCTCCGGGAAGGCGGGTACTTGTTCCTGGGCGGGTCGGAATCGGTAGGGAGGCACGCCGATCTATTCGAGCCGATATCCAAGAAATGGCGGATCTTCCAGCGCGCCGGACATGCGCGACGTCAGCCGAAGCCCGAGATCCCGGTCATAAATACGAACTTCCACCCGATCACGATCATGGAACCTCAGGTGGGGAACCATACCCCTTTGACCGAGGTCATGCGGCGAGCGCTCCTCGACGTTTATGGTCCCGCTTCCGTTCTCGTGAACCGTAATTGCGAAGTGTTGGCGTTTCATGGGAACACGGTGGACTACCTGGAGTTTCCGAGCGGCGAACCGAGCCGTGACCTGATCACCTTGCTCCGGTCGGGACTCCGCTCGAAGGTGCGCGCGGTCTTGCACGAAGCCTTCCGCTCCTCGGAGAAGGCCCACACGGTCGCCCATGTGAAACGCGGTAGCGGTTACATCGCCTGCCGGATCGAAATCGCTCCAGTGCGGGAGCACAAGGAGGCTCGAGGTCTCTTTCTGGTCACCTTCCGCGACGAAGGCACCGGCGCCGATAGCGGGCCGGATGCCGAGGCCGCGGCGACCATGATCCGGGTCGACGAGTCCTCGCTCTTAAGCCAGCTCGAGAACGACCTCAAGACCACCCGTGCCGATCTCCAGATCACGATCGAAGAGCTGGAGAGCTCGAACGAGGAGCTCAAGGCCGCCAACGAAGAAATGATGTCGATGAACGAGGAGCTCCAGTCGGCTAATGAGGAGCTGGAGACATCGAAGGAAGAGCTGCAATCTCTGAACGAGGAATTGACGACGGTCAATAACCAGCTGAACGAGAAGGTGGAGGAACTCGACGCCGCCTACACGGACCTCAACAACCTTCTCACCAGCTCGGACATCGCGAACGTATTTCTCGACCGGGAGATGCGCATTCGCAAGTTCACCGCTCCGACCCGGAAGCTCTTCAACGTGGTATCGAGCGATATCGGCCGGCCGTTGGCAGATCTATCCTTCCGGTTTCACGATCCTTCGTTGATCGATGATGCCCGCAAGGTCCTGGAAGAACTCTCCCCATCCGAGCTCGAAGTCCAGACCGAGGACGGCAAGGTCTACATCCGGCGCATCATGCCCTACCGGACCCGATCCAATCGCATCGAGGGGGTGACCATCACCTTCTTGGACATCAGCGACCGCAAAAAGCAGGAGCTCAAGCTGAGCGAGGCGCTCGCGGGGCTGGAGGATCAGGTGTCGCGACGTACCGCCGCCCTGGCCATGATTCGCGACGTGGCCATGCAGGCGAACGCCGCCCAATCGGTGGAAGAGATCCTGGACGCGTGCGTGCGACGGCTCTGTGATCACCACGGTTGGTCGGCCGGTTTTGCCTACTTCGCGGTGGGAGAGGATGAGCACTCGGACAATGGGGACGAGTATCTGTTGCCCATGGTGGCCTGGACCGAGGCGACCACTCGAGACTCGAATCGGCTGCGAGACGCTCTGGCGGTATCCCCGTTGATACGGGGCCAGGATCTAACCGGCCGGGCATGGCGCTCGGGTAAGCCGCAGTGGACGACCGATTTCAATCGTGACTTTCCCGTGGCGGTGTCCGAGGCGGCCACGATTCTTCACCTGCGCTCCGCCTACGCCTATCCGATCGTGGACAACAGCAAGACCGAGGCCATGCTCTTGTTCATGGACAAGGGCACGGACGAGCCCGGGCCGAGGACCGTCGAGCTTCTGTCCAGCTTGGGGAACCAGATCTGCCTCATCGTCGAGCGCGAACAGCTGAGCCGTCAGCTTCGCGAAATGAGCGCTTACGATCAAGTTCGCCTTTCCCAGGATTTGCACGACGCGATCGGTCAGCAACTGGCCGGGCTCTCGATGTCGGCCGAGGTGATCAGCCGCAATCTGGCCCAGTCCAAGTCGGAGGAAGCTCCGGCCCTGGCCGAGGTGGTGCGCGGGCTTCGGGAGACCCTGCAGCAAATCCGTCTCCTCGCCCGGGGGTTAGCCGAGATCCCCGTCGGCCCCGGAGTGCTCGCCATCGCCCTCGAGCAACTGTGCGCCAACAATCCGGCCGTCTTGCACTCCACGCTCGACTGCCGGACCGATGTGGATCGTTCGGTGGACATCCAGGATCCGGACGTCGCCATCCACCTCTACCGGATCGCGCAGGAAGCCGTGCACAACGCGGTCAACCACTCTCACGGAAAAGTGCTTCAGGTATCGCTCAAGCACGACCCTCGGAGCATCATCATGGAAATCAAGGACGACGGCGTCGGTCTGGCCAAATCGACACGGTCGGGCATGGGCCTTCGCACGATGCGTCATCGCGCCCGCACTATCGGCGCCCAACTGGAGGTGCATAGCGAACAGGGCACTCGTATCACCGTCCGAGTGCCGAAAGGAGAGGGATCATGAGTGACAAGAGGACCCCCACGATGGAAAAACGAACGATTCGCATTCTTCTGGTGGACGATCATCCCGTGCTCCGGCGCGGCGTCCGCGACACCCTATCCGCCGAAGCCGACATCGAGGTGTGCGGCGAGGCGGGGGACGCCGCCACCGCGCTCAAGCTTCTGGAAAGTTCTCATCCCGATGTGGCGGTGGTCGACATTTCCCTGGAGCGCGACAGCGGCCTCGAGCTCATGCGGACCATTCGCACCCAGTACCCCGACGTCAAGATCCTCGCCCTCAGCATGCACGACGATTCGCTCTATGCGGAGCGAGTGATCCGCGTGGGTGCCCTCGGTTACGTCAACAAGTCCCAGCCGGGCGAGGTGCTCATGCAGGCCCTGCGCAAAGTGGCCGAGGGAGAGATGGTGCTGTCGCCGGATTTGACCGACCAGATCGTGAAACGCGTGGTATCGGTGGACGGCCCACCCCGGACCGGGATTGCCGCGCTCTCCGACCGCGAGCTCCAGATCTTCGAGTTCATCGGCCGCGGGCTCGTGGTGCGCGAAATCGCCGAGCAGCTCTGCATCAGCATCAAGACCGTGGAAAGTCATGTCGAACACATCAAGACCAAGCTCGGCATGAAGTCGAGCCGGGAGCTGGTGCGCCGGGCGGCGTTGTGGATCGAGGGCAACATGGCCTGATGCCCGGTCTCGATTGATCGTTTTGCGGCAAGAGAGGAGGATGCATGCGGCTTGCCGCCATTGATATCGGTACAAATTCGGTACATGTCGTGATCGCAGAGGCGGTGGGACAGAACCGCTTCGAGGTGCTCGATCGAGAGCGGGAGGTCGTGCAGGTGGGCCGGGGATCCTTCTCCCGAAACCGCCTGCAGCGGGACGCGGTGAAGCGCACCGTCGATGCCCTGGACCGCTTCGTGATGCTGGCCCGGGGGAAGGGCGTAGAGCGCATTCTCTGCACCGCCACCGCGGCGGTGCGGGAAGCGGTGAACGGCGGCGAATTCCTCCGCCTGGCCCGCGCGCGTACGGGCGTGCTGCCTCGCATCATTCCCGCCGAGGAAGAAGGCCGCCTCATTTATCTGGCCGTCAAACAGGCCCTGGAGTTGCCTCCCGACCCGAGCCTCATTGTGGACATCGGGGGCGGCAGCGCACAGATGGTGGTGGGGGACCGCAAGGAACATCAAAAGATCGTCTCCGGACCCCTGGGAGCTCTACGGCTTTTGGAGCTCTATCCTTTGGGAGATCCGCCCCGCGCCGCTCGTTTGGCCAAGCTCCGCCGCCACGTGAAGAAAACGGCCGCGGTACCTCTGTCGGCCCTCAAACCTCTGAAGCCTGGTCATGCTTACGGGTCCTCGGGATCCATTCATGCACTCGCGCATGTCACGGAGCATCTGGAAGGGCGTCCCCCGCTCGCACAAATGAATGGACACGTGCTCACCCGGACCGAACTCGAGCGGACCGTGGAGCGTTTGGCCAAGACGAACCTCGAGGAGCGGGTGAAGCTTCCCGGAATCGATCCCTGGCGCGCCGAAGTGCTCCTGCAAGGCGGGGTGGTGCTGCTTGTCATCCTCCAGGAAATGGGATTAGATGCGATCACGATGTCCGACTCTGGAGTCCGGGAGGGCCTCCTGGCCGATTACATCGCCACGCACGCGCGCGAGATCACCGCAGTCGATGCGGTGACAGATTTGCGTTTGCGTAGCGTCCTGGGGCTATTGGATCGCTTCGGCGGGGATGCGGTGCATGCCCGGCATGTCAGCGATATCGCGCTTACCCTGTATGACGATTTGATCCAGGAGCATTGCCTGGATGAGGATGCGCGGCGATTGTTGCATTACGCCGCGCTGGTGCACGACGTGGGCTCGAGCATCGGTCACGAGAAGCACGCGCAACATTCCTACTACATCGTCAAGAACGGCAATCTACGCGGGCTGTCCGCCGAAGAGGTCGAAGTCGTCGCCCTGGTCGCTCGATATCACGGGAAAAAGCGCCTGCGGAAGAGAGATGGGGGATACGCGGGGCTTCGCAAGCGCCGGCGTCGCACCGTGCTCTGGCTGGCCTCCCTCTTGCGCATTGCGGAAGCGCTCGACCGCAGCCAGTATCAACTGGTAAAGGAAGTTCGAGCGGTGCGCTCGGACGGGCGGCTCAGGATCCGGGTCTCCGCGCGGGGGGATGCACGGCTCGAAGTCTGGGCGGCCCGCCAGCGGACGCGGCTTTTGTCGCGGCTCTTGAAGGCACGGGTCCAGATCGATCTTTTGACCGCAGCCCAGAAGCGGCGAGCCGCCGAAAAGCAGTCCGCGCCTCGGCACGTCCCCGCTGCACGGCTTCCCGGAGCGGTCCGAGCGCTCGGGCCCGGGACAAATGGCCATGGGCGGCGAGATCCAGGGCGTGCATCTCGAGAGCCATCTCCAAAACCGCATGGTCCCGGAGCGTCCCCAGCGCCCGTTGCAGAGCTTGCAACCGTGTCCCGCGCGCGGCATCCCGAGAAGGCTCCAGCTCGATCCAGCACTCCACCGCGTAGCGATCCTTCTTGATCGCGATACGCGCGTCGTGAAACGCATCTTCGGTCGCCGCGGGCCCCAGCGCGGCCAATAAGCGCTCCGACGCCCGCCGGGCGCGGAGCATTCGGCGCCGAGCGTCCTGGAGCGGATCGGGGAGCTTGTTTGTCCGGGTGCGAAGGGGAAGCCGTGCGCGCGCCGATCCCTCGAGGATCTTGCCCACTCGTTTCGATGTAATGAGTTCCGCCATGCGTCGCCGTCCCGCCTTGATGCGCCGGCGCAAGCGCCGGACGTAGGGCATGAGGGACGCACGAGATTCACTGCTCAGGGACTTTTCATAGACGCGCAGAAGCTCGAGCGTCGCCTCCATTTCCCGGATCGGGCCCGCCTCGCGGCGCAACTGTCTGAGCCGCCGTCGCACGCGCTTGGTCTGGCCGGCATCGAGCATCGCTCCCCACAATCGCAGGGCCTCGCTCAAGCGCCGGCTGGTCACGCGGAGGTCGTGAAGCGCTTCGGGATCGTCGCGCTCGCGCACGCGTCGCGCGGCGGCGGCGAAGAGGGATTCGCGATGCGCGAGATCGGCTTCCAGACGAAGAGCCAGATCCCGGTGCCGCGATTCAGACGCGCGCCCTCCCTCTGGCTCCCGCTTCACGTCGCATCGCCTCCCGAGGAGGACTCCTCCTCGACCAGTTCCAGAAGCAGGTTGGGACGCCGATCCAAAAGCCGGAGCACGCGATCGGCGAGGTCCTCGGCCGTTTCCTCCGCGGGACGATTCGCGTCGAGGGTTTCGAACTCGTAGTCCTGGGCGAGATGGTCGAGCTCTTCGATGACGCGCGTCTGATAGTTCACGAACGAATCGAAGAGATCCGCCCCCATGGGCAGGTCCATCCCTGATTCCCAGTAATCGAACCCGCCGTTGGCGATGATGCGCGGGACGAGATCCTCCACCTGAATGCGCAGGTAGAACACCGCATCGGGCTTCAACGAAAACGAGTACACGTTCTTGATCCAGTCCGGATCCGCCCCTCGCACGATCGCGCGGGCAATGAGCGAATACGTGTAGCGGTCGGTGAGCATGACGAACCCCGCCCGGAGCGCGGGAATGATCTGCCGCTCCAGCCGGTCCGCGAAGTCGGTCGCGTAGAACAGATTGTAGGCATTGGAGCCGAGGGTATTGCCTTCCTTCGCGCGACGAATGCCGCGCGCGGCCAGATCGGATCGGGTGAGCCCGGTCTCCGCGACCGCGTAGCCCTTGCGCTCCAGCACCGGGCGTAGCCGATTGAGATGGGTCGTGCGTCCGGCGCCGTCGGTGCCTTCGATCACGATCAGCCACCCGCTCAAGTCCTGCAGATCCACGGTTGGAACGCCCACCCCGTAGGATTCAAATCGCGCCATGGAGCCTCAGGTCCCGGCGCAACCCGCCGAGCTGGGGAAGGATTTGCCGCCGCAAGAGCTTTTGCTGGTATTCGATCGGCTTCGTGGCATCCATGACGTGCAAGCCGTATTCCTCGGTGAGGTGCTCGTATGTCTCTAGGATGCGCGTCTGAAACATGCGATAGGACGCGGCCGGCTCCGGATGGAGGCCAAGGTCCTGCCCGGACTCGTACCACTTGAGTTTGGGCCGCCCCGACAAAATGCGCTTTAGCGCGACCTCGAGAGGCACCCGAAAGTAAAAGGCGACGGTGGGCACGGGAGCAAAGCGGTAGAGCGAGCGCACCCACGCCGGATCGACCCCGCGCGTGACGTCACGAGCGAGCGCGGTGTACACGTAGCGATCCGCCAGCACGATGGCCCCCGCCTTGAGCGAAGGCAAGATCTCTCGCTCCACCCGATCCGAGAAATCGGTGGCGTGAATAAGGGAAAAGGTGAGTGGGGTGAGAATCTTCCGGCGCTTCCCCCGGCGTGTGGTCTCGCGCACGATGGGAGACGAGTTCCATTCGCTGAATACCACCGGATACCCCAAGCTGCGGAGCCACTGCGCGAGCAAGGTGAGTTGGGTGCTTTTTCCGGAGCCGTCGATGCCCTCCACGATAAAGAGCCGTCCCGGGTATTCGGTGCGGGTGGCGGCATAGGTGCCGGGCAGGTGGTCGCTCATGTCAGGATCCAAGTGCCCGCAACAAGCGGGGCGTGGCGAACCACATAAGCTCGCCTTGTCCAGGCGCCACGGTGCCCTCGAGCTCGATGCCGCAGGCCCCGGCCTTCTTGAGCGGCAGGGTCATTTGCGCTCCGGTGACGAGAACGCCGGCCAGATGCCCCAGGCCCGGTTCGTGGCCCACCAGGACCACCGTGCCGTTTCCCTGTTCCACGATGCGCGCCAAGATCTCCTCCTGTGACCGGCCGGGAGCCAGCTCTTCCATGACCTCCACCTGCAGCATGGGCACGTATGCGGCTGCCAATAGATCGGCCGTTTCCTTGGCTCGGACGAGAGGACTCGACACGATGCGGGGCTCGGTGTCCAAAACGCGCTTTAAACCGAGGGCTGCCCGCCGGGTTTTCTCGACCCCGCGTGGGGATAGAGGTCGTTTGGCGTCGTCGGGTCCCCGAGATGGCAGGGGAGTGCCGGCGGGGCCGTGCCGGAATAATACGAGCAACATGACGTGATGCTTTCCCCACCGTCCCGAGGCCCCAGGAACTGCACGCCGAGACGGAGAACTGCAGTTAATGACTTAACTTAGAGTAGCATCGAGGGGGACGATCTGACAACCCGCCGGGCGGGCGATCCGGCCTACGCTGCTTCGGCGGTCGGCGAGATTTCGGACGTGTCTAGTTCGCGTTCGAGCGCGGGAGGACGTTCGGGAAGCACGAAGCAGAAGCGGCTTCCCACCCCAACTTCGCTTTCCACCCAGATGCGTCCCCCGTGGCCTTCCACGAGCCCTTTCGAGATGACCAGACCGAGACCCGTGCCGCCCTGCTTGCGGGTCATCGAGGAATCGAGCTGCTGAAATTTCTGAAAGAGTTTCCCCATGTGATGCGAGGCGATGCCGGGACCCGTGTCGGCGACCACGCACAAGATGCCGCCGTCGCCGTGTCCATCCAGGATCACGTCCACCTTGCCGCCATCGGGCGTGAACTTGAGCGCGTTTCCAATCAGGTTCGTGAGCACTTGACCCACCCGCATGCGGTCCGCCTGCAAGATGGGGAGATCGGGAGCGGCATCGAGGCGAAGGCGGATCAATTTGGGCTCGGCGATGCTCTCCATGCTCGTCACCACCTCGCGAGCCACTTCGACGACATCCAACGGCAAAAAGCTGAGGCTCAGGCGATTGGCTTCGAGCTTCGAGAAATCCAGGATCTCGTTGATCAGGGTGCGAAGCTTTTCCACGTTGGTCTGACAGATGGTGAGAAGCTCCCGCATCTTGTCCGCCATCTGAAAGTAGCGCTCGTCCAGGACGAGCTCGAGCGATCCCTGGATGGCGGTCAACGGCGTGCGCACTTCGTGGGACACCACGGCGACAAACTCGGATTTCATGCGTTCCAACTCGCGCGCGGTTTCGTACAGCTCGGCATTGGCTAACGCCAGGCCGGCCTGGGAGGCGAAGGACTCGAGGAGATCTTGATCCTCCTCGGTGAAGCAGCCCTTCTCCTTCTCCATCATGCTGAGCACGCCCATGAGCTGGCCTTTATGAAGCAGGGGCACCGCGAGCACACTCCGCACCCCGAGCTCGACAAAGAAGCTTTCCCCAAGCTCGGCTGGATTCGCCACCTGAACGCGCGCCGGTTCGAGCGTCTCCGCCACTTGGCCGATCACGCTCTTCCCGACCTGAACCACCGCGGTCCCCGCGGCCTGGCCGGTGGGTCCGTACCCAACCTCCGCGGTGAGTCTGCCGTTGTTTTCACGGCCGCGGAAGAGAAGGCCTAGGTGGGCTTCGGTGAGCATGGCGGCCTGAGCGACGATGAAGTTGAGGGTGTGGTGGACGTCGAGGCTCGCGTTGACGTCCTTGGAGATCTCGTACAGCGTGCGAATGCGGCGGGTGGCCATGTCCACCTCGTCTCGCAAGGCTTCCTCGTGTCGGCGCAGCTCCGCGTTGGCAGTCTGCAGGTTCTGGACGAGACGGCGGTTCTCGAGCACGAGGCGCCGGCTCCCCAGACCGCGCGCGACGATTTGATCCAGCTCCCAAAGATCGAACGGCTTGGTGATGTAGTCGTAGGCCCCTTGGCGGAGCGCATGGATCGCGGTGCCGGTCGACGCATTCCCCGTGATGACCACCACCACCGTTTCCGGATCGGCTTCCTTGGCCGCGCTCACGACCTCGAGCCCATTCACCCCCGGCAAGTTGATGTCGGTGAGAATCAGGTCGTAGCGCTGGGAACGCAGGATGGAGAGGGCTTCTTCGCCGCTCGATACCGTGTCCACGGTGTACGGACCTTCGGAGAGCAGATCGACGAGGATCTGCACCACGTTCTCCTCGTCGTCCACGACGAGGATACGCGCGCGGTCGGGCGTTTGGGCGCCGGGCTGGGTCATCAAGCCCCCGGTGTTCCGAAGGAGTTTCGGTCAACGCCCCGCGTCACGGAGCGTTACGCAACCATAAGCTGTGAAACGCCCTCGAACCCCCCCCGGGGGCGGCTAGCCTCATTCAGAGCTTTATCGACACAGGCCAGCAATTCTTGAGCGCTCTCCGCATCGGCCGGGTAGGTGGCCAGGCCCCAACCCAGCGTCATCCTCTTGCGCCGGGGGAAATTATGCCTCTGAACCAGCGCCGCCAGTGCCTCGGCCCGTTCCTGGGCCCGGTCTCCGCGGACGGCGGGCAGGATGGCGAGGATGGTCCCATCCGGGTCGTGTCCCACGAGCTCGGTGGCCGTCTTCCATTCCCCAATCAAGTGGGCCAGATCGGTGAGGCTCCGTTCCTTGAACTCGGCGCCGAACTGGTCACCCAGCGGCCCCAGCTCGTTCAGGCGGAAGCGCATCAGACTCATCGCATGCCCCAGCTCGCGGCAGCGCACGACTTCTTCGTCGAGGCGGGTCCGGAAGTAAGCCGCAGTGGCTAGACCGCTGACCGGGTTTCGGATTTCACGAGACTCAATTTGCTGGTTCGCCACATACCGCTGGACGAGACCGCCCAGGAGCCCGGCCGCGACGAGAAGACGGCGGAGCGCCGACGGGTCGTAGGCGTTCTCGTCGCGATGCCCGACGTGCACCACCCCCACCGCATGGCCGCCCACCACGAGGGGCGCCGACATGAACGAGCGCACGTGCCCGGAGCCGGGCGCTTCGTTGCGATGAATGGAGGCATACAAAACCGGCTTCTTGCGGGTAGCGACCCACGACGAAAAGCCGTTGCCCTCGGCGAAGCGAATGCGAGGGACGAGCTCCACTTCGAACCCGCACACCGCGGTGAGCTCGACCTGACAGCGATCGGGATTACGTACGTACAGGCTCGCTCCGTGGAAAGGAACTGCCTTTTTGAGCCCGGCCAGGGCTTGGGTCAAGCCCTCGCGGGTGTCGGGCAGGTGCGTGAGGCCTTCCGCGTAGGCGAGGAGGGGTTGAAGGGTCTTTTTCGGAGTCCCGTCGCCTCCCTGCGCTTCGAAGGCGACCAAGCTCGCGTAAAGCTCACGGTCCCACGCGACCGCCTTCCCGGTATCTTCGTTCGCCACGGTTTCGGCCAGCTTCTCGAGCCGTTCCACGGAGTGTTGCTCGAGGAGACCGAGGGCGTGGCAGCGCTCCACCAGGGCCAGCTTGGCGCGCGCGGTCTTGTTGCGTGCCTCGGTTTTGGGCAGGGCGGTGGTCTTGGACTTTGTCTTGGCGGTTTTCACGTGATGTTCCTCCCCAGGATTTTCTCGCTTCTTGGGTTTGTGAAGCGGTCGTGCGGTCTTAGTCGTGGTTTGAAGATCGAAATCAGGCGGCCCGCTTCACGCGATGCCGGAGCCGAGAGATGGCCTTGGTGTGAATCTGGGAGACTCGCGATTCGGAGATGTGGAGCGTCTCGCCGATCTCCTTCAAGTTCATCTCCTCGTAGTAATAGAGGGAAAGGACGAGTTTCTCCTGCTCGGTAAGATCGCTGATCACGTCGACGAGGAGATCGGAGAGCTGATCCTTCTGCACGTCCTCGAGCGCGTCCTTGGCGTTGGGGTCTTCGATGACTTCGGCCAGTCCGCCGGAATGTCCGTCCTCGGCATCGCCGCCCGGTTGGTTCAGCGACAAGAGAACGACGCCGCGCACTTCGTCGAGAAGCCGCGCCATCTCGCTGGCCGAGATGTCCATCGCATCGGCGAGCTCTTCATCCGAAGCGGCCCGGCCGAGTTTCTGGTCCATGTCGCGGGTCATGAGGTCGAGCTGTCGGGCCTTCCGCCGCACCGACCGGCTCGCCCAGTCCATGGCCCGTAATTCGTCCAGCACCGCGCCACGAATACGCCACACCGCGTAGGTCTCGAACTTCGTGCCCTTCTTGCTGTCATATTTGTCGAGGGCGTCGAAGAGCCCGAGCGCGGCGGCGTTCAAAAGATCGTCGCGTTCGACGTATTTGGGAACGTTCGCGGCCACGCGATCCACGACATACTTCATGAGCGGGGCGTAACGCCGGTACGCTTCGTCCTTGGTCGGCTTTCTCCACACGGCGGGCTTCTCGGTCTCTTCTACCTTTTCCTTTTCCTTGCTTCGCGCGGCGGATGTCGTCGGCATCGGCGTCTCCTCGTTGGTCGGGTACGTGGCATCGGGGCGAATCCCCCGAACGACACCGACACAGAGAGCAAGAGCAAGGCCATCCGGCGGGGGCAGGAACCGCTAGACGGGGTTAAAACCGATTTGGCCGGGAGGAGGCAGCGACGTAAGGAGCGGCGGAAACAGCAATTGGCGGGAATCTAGACGGGGGACAAAAACCCCGGGGCGAGGGGGGGCAGAGACCAGGAACAGGGGTCCTATCGGCATGCACATCGCAAACCTGAGCGATAAATTTTCTCCCGGGCGGGAGGGGGAACGGCCAAAAACGGATCGGCTAGTCCTCGTCGTCCCCCAGCCCGTACTCCCGGATTTTCGTGCGCAGGGTTTGCCGCGAGATCTTGAGCAGCTCGGCCGCTTTGGTCTTGTTGCCGCCACAAAGACGCAGGGCAAACGAGATGGCCTGCTTTTCCCAATCGGCAAGGCTCCACGTTTCCATGCTGGCGTAAGGGAGTTGCCCCCCCTTTGGCACGAGCGGCGCCAGGACTTCCAGGGGTAACGCAGGGGCGTCGATGCGCTCGCCTCCCGCGAGCAGCACCGCGCGCTCCACGACGTTTCGAAGTTCGCGCACGTTTCCGGGCCACGCGTATTCCAAGAGCGCTGCTTCGGCCTCGGGGGTGAAGCCCGAAATGGAACGGCCCATCTCCTTGTTCAAGTGATCGAGGAAAAAGCGGGCGAGGGCAAGAATGTCTTCGCGGCGCTCGCGGAGCGGGGGGATATGCACGGGCACGACGGCCAGGCGGAAAAACAGGTCTTCGCGAAAGCGGTTTTCACTGACCGCTTGTTTCAAGTTGCGGTGGGTGGCCGCAATCACGCGCACGTCGACCACGATGTCGCCCGTGCCCCCCAACCTTTTGAACCCGTTCCCTTCCAGCACCCGCAGGAGCTTGGCTTGCAATCCCGGCGCCATGTCCCCGATCTCGTCCAGAAACAACGTGCCGTGATGCGCGAGCTCGAAATCGCCCTTCTTCCGAAACTTCGCGTCGGTGAACGCGCCTTTTTCGTGGCCGAAGAGCTGGGATTCGAGCAGGGTTTCGGGAACGGCACTGCAATTGAGGGCCACGAACGGACCCTCGGCCACGTCGGAGCCCTTGTGAATGGCCCGGGCAATGACTTCCTTCCCGGTGCCCGTTTCCCCGGAGAGTAAAACGGTCGCCCGGCTTCGGGCCACCTTGCTCACCGTGTCCATGACCTGGCGGAGGCCTTCGCTTTGGCCGATGACTTGATCGGTGGGAAAGCGGCCCACCACGCCGCGGCGCAGGATCTCCACCTCGCGGCGCAAGGAGGCGCTGTGGAGGGCTCCCTTCACCACGAGCTTGATCTGATCGAGTTGGAAGGGCTTCCCCACGAAGTTGTAGCAACCGGCGCGGGTGGCCTCGACCGCATGCTCGAATTTTCCATACGCGGTCATCATCACCACTTCCACGCCGGGAAAATCCTTCTTGATGCGCTTTAAGAGGGTGAGCCCGTCTTCCCCGGATTCCTTGAGCTTCAAGTCGAGCAGCACGACGTCGATGTTTTCTTCCCGGAGGAGACCGAACGCCTCGGCGCCCGAAGCCGCTTCGTGGGTGTGGTAGCCCTCGTCGCGCATGGCTTCGGCGAGGGTGAAGCGGAGGGTCTTCTCGTCGTCCACCACCAGTACGGTGCGTTCCGTCCCGAGCTCGGTGTTCTCTTCGTTTTTCATCGTTGCCTCATCCGGAGCGCCGCTGGGTTTGGCGCTTGTCTTCGGGTAGATCCACGAGCACGGTCGTACCGTGTCCGGGCTGACTCTGGACCGAGATCATCCCGCCGTGCTCCCGCACGATCGCTTCGCTGATGGCGAGACCCAATCCGGTGCCTCGCTTTCGCGTGGTGTAAAACGGATTGAAGATGCGGTCGAGTTCTTCGGGTTGGATGCCGTGGCCCGTATCGATCATCTCGAGCTCGACCCAATCCTGAAGCGGTCCCTCTCCGGACGGAACGGAACCGCGATCCTCCCGGCGGCGACCGCTTCGCACCCGCACGTAGCGTGGTCGCGACACGCGACGCAAGGTCAAGGTGAGCGAGCCTCCCGACTCTTCCATGGCTTGGAGCGCGTTTCGGGCGAGATTGAGCACGACTTGCTCGATCTGATCGGGATCGATCCAGATCTCCGGCAGATCGTTCGCGGTCCGCGTCTCGATGGCGACCCCTGCCGTGTCCGCTTCTTCGCCGAGAAGCCCGAGCGCGCGATCGAGGACGGCGTCCAAAGGAGCCAGCCGAAGGCGCGGTTCCGGAGGCCTCGCGAACTGGAGCATGCTCTCCACGATCCGATCGAGTCGCGCGACTTCATCCAAGATGAGCTCGATCAGGCGGCGATGATTTTCGTCCTCACCCAAGCGGTCGCGCAACAGCTGGGCCGAGGCACCTATGCCGGCCAGGGGATTTCGGATCTCGTGGGCAACCCCCGCCGAAAGTTCTCCCAACGAAGCAAGCCGCTCCTTGCGCCGCGCGGACACCTCGGCTCGTTTGAGCTCGGTGCGATCGGTGAGGATGGCCACCAGCCCTCCCTGAGCATCCTCGCGGCGCGACACCCGCACATCGACCGTGATCGCGCGCCCGTCGGGCAAGAGGAGATCCACTTCCCCGACCGCGTCGATGGACGAGGAGAGAGGAAGGAGGCTTTCGCCGCCGCGTAAGACGAGCACGTCCGATGCGGGACGGTACAGGAGCACTGCCGCGCTTTGGCCGAGGAGGCTTTCCGCGGCGGGGTTCACGTAGGCGATGCGGCCCGAGGCGTCCACGGCCAGCACCGCCGATCCGAGCGTGCGCAGGATCCCTTCGGTGAACCGGGACAGGTCGACCAGCTCGCGAATGAGCGCGGTCTTGGCCAGACCTGGATCGGGGATTCGTTCTTCGGCATCCGGTTTCACGAGGACCCTCCTCCGCGTGTGCAGGCTAGTCTACGCCTCCCTCGAGGTCTCGCGCGAGTTCGATCAAGCGGGCCAGAACTCCCGCCACGTCCTGGGCGGTGGTGCGGTGACTCAAAATGCACATGCGGAGCGCGTAGCATCCGCGAATGCGGGTCGAGGACAGAAACGCATAACCGCTCGCGTTGAGCGTCTCGAGCACGGCCCGATTGAGGTCATCCGCGCTCAACTGTCCGCCCCGCGGCACGATGCGAAAGGTCACGATTCCCAGGGATGAGGGCGAGAGCACTTCGAAATCGGGATGTTCGGAAAGCGACCGTTCGGCCACGAGGGCCAGATCGAGGCTCCGATCCACCGCCTCGCGAAACGCGCCCAAGCCGAAGGTCTTGACCGAGAGCCAGACTTTGAACGCCCGCGCGGTCCGGCTGAGTTGCAAGCCCTGATCGGCGAAGTTGGGCTCCGCTTGGCCGCGATCGATGTCCTGGAGATAGTCGGGCATGATGTGAAACGCATCGTGAAGGAGGTCGGGGCGACGGAGCAATACCGATCCGCACTCGATCCCTTGATAGAGCCACTTGTGCGGATCGAGCACCCACGAGTCGGCGGTATCCAAACCCGAAAGCAGCTCCCGCCCTCGCGCGGTGATGGCGGCAAACCCGCCATAGGCCGCGTCCACGTGAAACCAAAGCTGTTCCTCGCGGGCTAGCCGGCCCAGTTCCGCCAGGGGGTCCACCGCGCCGGTGTTGGTCGTGCCCGCGTTGGCCACCACCATGAACGGCCGAAGTCCGCGGGAGCGGTCCTCGCGAACGGCGGTGCGCAAGCGTTCGGGCTCCAGACGATAGCCCGCATCGGCAGGCAGCTTGCGGAGAGCGCCCCGTGAAAACCCGGTGATCCAGGCCGCGCGTTCGACCGCGGAATGCGTTTCCGACGATGCATAAATGATCGCGTTGGCCACCTCGTCGCCCAGAACGGCGTGGCGCGCGGCTACGAACGCCATGACCGTGGCCGAGGATCCACCACTGGTGAGGAGACCGCCGGTCGTCTCCGGTAATCCGAGCATCTCCCGAAACCAATCCAGGACGACGAGCTCCAGCATGGAGGGACCGGAGCCCCCCAGCCACGTTCCCACGAACGGATTGAATCCCGCGGCCAGGATATCTCCGAGCACGGACGGGAAGGTGGTTGCGCTGGGAATGAACGCAAAGAAACGCGGATGGCCGATGCGAGCGCGATGCTCGAGCACGTCGTTCCGAAGCGTGGAAAACAGTGTCTCGAGCGGTGTGCCCGTCTCGGGAACGGGTTCACGCAAGCGCGATTCGCCTTCCGCCCGCGGCAATACTTTCCAGACCGGTTCCTGCGACAGGCCCTGGAAGTGATCGATGATGAGATCGAGCGCTTGATGCGCGGCCCGCCGCATGGCCTCGGGATCCGTGTCGTAGCGCAGCAGTTCGAGTTCCCGTTCCATCATGCCGTGCATCTTAGCCGATTCGTTCGAGAAGGCTCAGCGGGTCCCACGAGGCGAACGGCAGATGCCTTCGACCTAAGGGTGCTTTGGGAAGAAGTCTGGGGGGTACAGCTCTAGCGAAACGGCGAGCCGCCGCGATCGAGCTGGTCGGCGGCCCGGTAGGCGAGCCGCGCCTCGTGCTTCAGCCCCTTTCGATCCAGGGCCACCCCGAGGTAGTAGTGGGCGCGCTGATGATTGGGATCGGCCTTGACGGCGTTTTGCAGGCAAGTGATCGCGTCGTCGAAATGACCCAAGCGCAAATGGGCGAGGCCGAGATTGTAGGAGCCACGACGATCTTCGGGGGCCATGCGCGCGTACTCTTCCAGCGATCCGATCGCTTCGTGATAGCGCCCCTGCCGCAGCAGTAAGACGCCGGCGTAGTAGAGAATGCGTTTGTCCTCGGGGGCCAATCGCTGCGCGGTCGCGATTGCGTCGGCGGCCGCCTCGAGACGGCCCTCGTCCAGAAACAAGATCGCGAGATTGAAATGCGCCTCCGCCGATTGCGGATCGAGCTCGAGGGCGCGATGGAGTTCGGCGAGCGCTTCTTCCCGGCGTCCCTGTTCGCCGTAGAGGGCGCCGAGATTTGCGTGCGCGACCGCGCTCTCGGGATCGGCGGTCACCGCGCGGCGAAGGGATTCCAGGGCCTCTTCGCGCCGGCCGACCGAATCGTAAAGAATGCCGAGGTTGATGTGCGCTTTGCTCATCTCGGGGTCGAGCGAGAGCGCTGACTGGTATTCGCGTTCCGCATCCACCGGCTTTCCGCTTTGGGCGAGCGCGGTGCCGAGCGCATAGTGGGCCTCGGCGTTCCTGACATCCAGCTTGACGGCATGACGGAGGGCGTCGACACCCTTGTCGTTCTGCCCGGCCGCCGCGTAGCACCGTCCCTTGGTGATCAACGCCGGAACATCGTCTCCCAGAAGATGCCCCGATTCTTCGAGGACTTGAACCGACTCCGCGACGCGTCCCACGCGCCGCAAACACTCGGCGCGAAGCCGCACGATTTCAGGGGTCGCGGCCCCACGTTTGGCCATGCGTTCCACCACGCGAAGCGCATCGCCAAACTCCTCGAGCCGCTCGAGGGCGGTGGCGAGATCGATCGTCAAATCCATGCGGCCGGGTTCGGCCTTCAGTTGCCGGGATAGTTCTTCCGCGCGTTCGCGCAGCTTGACCTGAGAGGGAGAAGGAGGACGAGGGCCGGGTCGGGTGGAGGACCGGAAGATCACCGGACCGAGCCGAGTGGCGATCCCCAGGGGCTCGAGCCGATCCCATAGAGGCTCTGCAGGTTGGTTCCCGCGGGCCAGTGCTGATAGGCGACGTTGAGCTGGAAATGATTGTTCGGGCGGTAGTTCATCTCGAACCCACGCAAGAACAAGTTCTTTTCATTGAAGACGGGTCCGTCACCGGAGGTGTTGAGAACGGCCCCGACGTCGACGGCGACGTGGAGCGGGTTCGACACGCGATATCCGAATCGCGTCATCCAAAGACCACCGGACTGGTTGCCGTAGAGCGAAGAAGACGACGTGGCAAAGCTGAGGCTGTTGCTCACCTCGAGGCGGGAAAAATCGAGCAATCCCGATCTGAGGAGCCCGGCCGAGGGCGCGTTGCCGCTGCCGCCCAAGAAGTCGGGATTAGGACCGCCGGCCAAGGCGGCCGATGCCACCGCGAGGAGGGAAAGAGAAATAACGAATAAAAGGCGCTTCATGTTCATCGTCCCCAGACTACTCGCCTCTTCGAATCCGCGTCAACGTCCCGACGCTTTGCTCCATCCATCATACACCGGGGGCACGCATTCGGATCCCGGTCTAGGCGGCGTGGTCTCGATCCAAACGCGAACGGGATCCGTCGATCACGATTTCCAGGGTGAGTTTGAGAATCGCTCCCCGACGCGCTTCTTCCGGTCCCAGGGCGATCGGCACCTGAACCGTGCGCTCCACCACCACCGGTTCTTCAACCCAGGAAGAAGCGGGCTCGGGAGCCGGGGCCGGCCGCAACACCTCGCGATGGAGCGTAACCGGGGTAACCGAGGGGGCCTTGACCGGGGGTTCCGGTGCCGCCATCCGGGGAACGGGGGCGGTCCGTGGGGTCTCCGTCGGGGCCAAATTGGGTACCGGCTTGGGGCGAGAGGTTAAATCCGCGGTGGGGTAACGCCGGAAATTCTCGGGGTCCCGGTCCTTGGATTTCCGCTTGAAAAGCCTTCCCCAGAAGCCCGGTTCGTCTTCCAGCAAGGTGTCGGAGGGGTCGTCCGGCGAATCGAATTGCCGCGCGAGCGCCCCGGAGTGATGGTCAGGAAGCTCGTCCAAGCTCATCTCATTATCGCGAACCGTCTCGATGTAGCCGGGTTCCGAAGCGAATTCGGGCTCGGGGGCGCCTGCTTCCTTGATCCAGGCGGCCCCGGTTTCGAACGGGGTTTGAGGCGGGGCGGTTTCGTCGAGCTCCAGGCTGGGGGCGAAAGCCTCATCCACGGCCGAAATGGGTTCAGGCGTGGCGTCCTCCTGGAACCAATCCGCTCCGGAAGCCAGGGGTGCAGGCTCTTGGACCGGAGGGGGAGGAGCCACTGGTGACGGCATGATGCGGCTCGACCCTGGGCGAGGTTCAGGAGTGTGGCGCCGAGCCGCGGCAGGCGGAGCGGCCGGCGGAGTGGCCGGCGTGGGGGCCTGACCGGGCACGGGAGGCCGATAGGGACGTGCGCCAGCGCCGGGCGTTTCCACGGAACCCGCCGCAGGCGGAGTCGGCGCGGAGGGACGCGGCGGATGGGGGACCGCCGGCGGCACAGCACCGGGCTTGGCCGTGGTTGGCAACGGTGGACGGTAGGCCTTTCCCGGGGCCGATCCACTCATGAGACCGGGGGGTGGGGCCGAGGAAACCGATTCGGTTTCGCCAGGCTTGGGGGCGGTCAATGCCGAAGGCTTGGTCGTTCCTAGCTTGATCTCCTGGCTCAGTTTCTGGAGCAGGATGCGAGCGGTCCCGCGAAAGCACTCGAACACACCATCGCCCGTGGTGGCCACTGCCTCGAAGGACGGCACGCCGCCGGGATTGAGCGCCGCTTCGAGCTCTTCGAGGGAGTACGCGTTCGGCAGATCGCGCTTGTTGTATTGAATCACCCACGGCATCTCGTCGAGCGACAATCCATATTCACGCAAGTTTTCGCGCAGGTTCTCCAGCGACTCGAGATTCTCTTCCATCTTCCCTTGACCGGAATCGGCGACGAAGATCACCGCGTCAACACCGCGCAGCACGAGCTTGCGGGTTGCGTTGTAGTACACCTGTCCCGGCACCGTGTAGAGAAGAAAGCGCGTCTTGAAACCGCCGATCTCCCCCAAGTCGACGGGCAGAAAATCGAAGAAGAGCGTGCGCTCGGTGCGGGTCTTCATCGACACCATCTTGCCGCGATTGGTTGCCGGCACGCTCTGATAGATGTGTTCGAGATTCGTGGTCTTGCCGCTCAGTCCCGGCCCGTAATAGACGAGCTTGGCGTTGATTTCCTTGCCGGAGTACGACACGACGACCATCGGGGGTCCCTCTCAACAAAAGTCACGGGATTTGAGCGCGAGCCAACCGGTTCGTCCCTTGTCCCGATGGGGAGTATCGGCCGGCTCTCGGCCAAACTTGAAGTGCGGGGCGCTCTTGCCGTCGCGCACTTTCTGGCCGGTTTGGAACCACACTGTGTGTCTTATCGCCCACACATTCCCCCCCGGGACCGTTTCGGAAAGAACGAGGCCCAAAGCGTAATTAGGTAGCTTATTGATCAGTAACAACATACGGCGGCGGATCGTTTCGGGGCTGCCCCTAAGGTTTCGGGCATGCAGGTTGCTTTTATCCCTAGGACAAAGGCAAGCGGTGGTGCGGGTGGGAACGGGGACCAAAACGGAGGCAGGCCATGTTGAACTGGAACAACACACAAAAAGATCGGAAGCAGCACGGGCAATTCTATTGCCGTCGCGAGAACTGCATCGTCGGCAGATGCCCACTGGCGGCTGGACCGGGCGGGTGCCCGCTCCGTCCCGAGTGCCCCGCCGGGGACAAGACGCGCGCCAACCGCGAAACGGCCTAGGGAGCTTCCAGGAATCGCCCCGACGCCAGGCCCAAGGCTTGGCCCAGGCACGCCCTCAAATTCAGGATAGAATCGATTCACCGCCCAGCAAATATTGATTAGACTTTAGCCACTGTATTCCCATTGCAAGTTCTCCTTCATGGGAAAGAACCTTTGTCGACTTCGAGACCCCCCGGCGTCAACGCATTGCCCTCGCCGCTCAGCGAGCTGGCGCGCACACTGGACAGCATCCCCGCCGGCATCCTGCTCTTCGATTTGAACGGAAACATCCTTCACGCCAATCAGAAATCGCTGCAGGCCCTTGGCTATGAGCTTTCGGAGCTGGTCGGCCGGCACATGGAAGCCCTCTACCGTACGTCGCTCCGGCCCGATCAGGCGGGTCGCATCCGGGATGCCGCGGTCGACAAGAGCTGGCGGGGCGAAGTGATGAACTACCGCAAGGACGGCAGCAGTTTTCCGGTGTACCTGGAAACCAGCCTCATTCGCGACGGGTCCGGACGTTCGATCGCGGTGGTCGCGGTGGGACGGGATATCTCCGACCAGCACGCCTTCCAGGAGCGACTCCTGGTCGAGGCCAAGCTAGGCACACTGGGCGTGCTGAGCCACAACTTGACCCACGAGGTGCGAAACCGTTTGAGCGCGCTCAAGCTGAGTCTCTATATGTTGCAGACCGGCCCTCCGGATGGAGACCAAGCGGTGCATT
>Ga0070698_100001809_pt1 | contig 23789 bp, 20 predicted proteins | sample KBSK1502metaG_FD_65477 | JGI IMG/M metagenome (GOLD analysis project Ga0070698, IMG submission 65477) | Corn, switchgrass and miscanthus rhizosphere microbial communities from Kellogg Biological Station, Michigan, USA - KBS K1-50-2 metaG | ecosystem: Host-associated > Plants > Roots >... | reverse complement strand
GTCAGCTGCTCCTGCGTCTGTCGAACGAGATCGTCGGGGTCGATGACCTCGGTGACGAACCGGCCGCGGCCCGCGTAGGCGAGGAGCTGTCGCGTGAGCTGCGCCATGCGGTGCGCGGCTGCCTCGATGCGCCGCAATGCGTCGCGGCTGGCTTCGCCCAGGGCCTCGTCCTCGCGAGCGGCGCTGGCCTCGGCGAGCACGCTGACGAGCTGGTTGTTGAAGTCATGGGCGATACCGCCGGCGACAAGGCCGAGCGCCTCGAGCCGCTGCTTCGATTCGAAGTCGAGAAAGCGTACGTTTTCGGTGTTGCCGTTGAGGTCGACGCCAAACGTGAGCGCGATGGTCTTACCCTCGTGCGTACGCAACGACACGACATAGTGCAGGTGGCGAACGCCGCGCGGCGTGGCGACTGCGATTTCTCCCTTGAATATCCCCTGGTGGCGGGCGGTCGCGAGCACCTCCTCCCAGATGTGCTCGGCGCCAGGTGCGAATTCCCAGACCTTTCGCCCGATAACTTGCTCGAGCGGGCGCCCGAGAAGCTCGAGCCCGAATTGGTTGACGGCTACGATCGTACCGTCGAGCTCGACAACGCTGCCTGCGATCGGGAGGCGATCGAACTCGCCAATCGCTGCCATGAGAGAGGGATGCACCACGATGCTGTGAGTCGGTCAGTTGCGTTGGCCGATCAGTCAATTCTCGGGTATGGCGCTTTGTATAAGCAGCAAGGTAGCCAACAACTCAATAGGAACGCAGAGTTGCCTGTCGTTTGACCGGCGTGGTACGGCTGGGACCGCTACAATGCCGTCTTTGGACCGAACCGCGATCGACGCTGATGCCGATCGCGTGGTTCGTAAGCTCACTCGCGCTGGGTACAAAGCATACCTCGTCGGCGGCTGCGTGCGGGACTTACTGGTCAGTCGCACGCCGAAAGATTTCGACGTCGCGACGAGCGCGACGCCAAACGAGATCAAGGCGACGTTTCGCAACTCCCGCATCATCGGGCGGCGCTTTCGACTCGCGCACGTGTTTTTCGGCTCGAAGATCATCGAGACGTCGACCTTCCGCGCGAACCCGCGCGACGAAGATGACCACGATCTGTTGATTCGCCGCGACAACGTGTTCGGCACCGAGACCGAAGATGCGCGCCGTCGCGACTTCACGATCAACGGGCTGTTCTACGACGTCGAGCGCGAAGAAGTGATCGATCACGTCGGCGGTCTCGCCGATCTCGACGCGCGCGTGATTCGCACGATCGGCGATCCGGATATTCGCTTCCAGGAAGATCCGGTGCGCATGCTGCGCGCGATCAAATTCGCCGCGCGGCTGTCGTTCGGCTTCGATCCGGCGACGTGGCGCGCGCTGCTGCGGTGGCGCAGTGAGATCAGCAAATGCTCGCCGCCGCGTTTGCTCGAAGAGATTCATCGCTTGCTGCGTGGCGGCGCCGCGCGGCGTTCGTTCGAGCTGCTCGTCGAGACCGGCGTGCTTGCCGTGTTGTCGCCGTACCTCGCGGGCCTGCTCGAAGGGCCTGGCGCGCCGACGGCAGCGCCGCCGATGCCCGACGCCGCGCCACGGCCGACTGTCGCGCGCGTCGAATACGATGACGAGGATCCGGCCGAGCACGATCCGGACGATCCCGACGAAGAGCCCGGTTCGTTGCCCGTCAACGGCGAGCCCGAAGAGGTCGCGCCCGATGGCGAAGAAGACCTGGATAATGAAGAGCGCGAGTGGCACCGCGTGTGGGCCGACGAGCCGCCGGCGCGTCCTGCGCATGCCGCAACGATCCGGCTCTCGTTCTTGCCACCGGGTGAGCTCGCGAGGCGGCGCGCACTCGCGTGGGAGGCGCTCGCGCAACTAGATACCGCCGTTGCAGAGGGACGCGATCCATCGAACGCCGTCGCGTTCGGCGTCTCGCTCGCGCCGTTCATGCCGCTCACCGAAATGCGCGGCGGCGAGCTGCACGCGGCTGTGAACGAGCTCGCGCATCCGCTGATCGCGCAGCTTCATGTCACGCGTCGCGACAGCGAACGCCTTCGCTACATCTTGATGGCGCAGCGCAAGCTCGCCGCCGCGCGCAAGCGCAACACGCAAGCCGAGCTCTCGGGCGGTCGCGAGCTCATCGACGACGCGGTGCTGCTCTACGCGCTGCTCGAGCGCGCGGCCGGCAACGATCCGCAGATGCCGGCACCGATCGCGATGGACGAAGGCCGCGATGATGACGAAGACGATGACGATCCGAATCGTCCGCGCAAACGTCGACGTCGCCGGCGCGGTGGTCGCCGCCGCCGTGGTGAAGCGACGCATCCGTGAGCCCGAGGCCGGAACCGATGACAGGCTCGCGCGACCCAACGGATCGCGGGAGACTGCCGGCAAGCCTCATCGAAGATCTCGTCGACGCCGGCTCGCGCGAGCACTACGCCGATGCAGCGCTCTACGATTACGAATACCGCCGCCGGCGCGCTGATGTCGTGTTCTACCGCGAGCTCGCGCGCAAACGACTCGGCGAGCGCGGCCGCATCCTCGAGCTCGGCGCCGGCTCGGGGCGCGTCACGATTCCGCTCGCGCGCGCGGGCCACGATGTCGTCGCGGTCGATACGTCGCCGGCCATGCTCGCGAAGCTGCGCGCGCGCGTTGCCGCGCTGCCGACGGCGGTCGCGAAACGCATCACCGTCGTGCAGGGCGATTTGCGCGACTTCTCCGTCGTCCGCAAGTTCCCGCTCGTCATCGCCGTCTTCAACGTGCTCGAGCACCTCTATACGCGACCAGAGGTCGACGCGTGCCTGCGTCGCGTCGCCGCGCACCTCGCGCCCGGCGGCGCGTTCGCGTTCGATGTCCAGCTGCCCGACCTCGCGTGGCTGATCCGCGATCCGCACAAGCGATGGGCGCGCACACGCTTCACTGATCCGACCACGCGCCGCGCGATGCTGTATTCGACGAACCACGATTACGATCCGATCGGCCAGATCGCGCTTATTCGCCTCTACTACGAGCCCGTCGACGGCAAAGGCCCGACGAAGATCGTGAAGCTCTCCCAACGAAAGTTCTTCCCGGCAGAGCTCGAAGCACTAATCGCGCACGCCGGACTGCGACTCATCGAGCGCTATGGTGATTTTGGCTGGCGTGCGCTCGACGGAAACGCCGAGAGTCAGGTTCTCGTCTGTGAGAAAGCGATTTCTCGTCGAGGAAATGTCGTTTCTCGACGAGGATTTAGCGCGCGTTAGATCGTCGTCGAGAAACAGCTTATCCACAGCTTTTTCGAATCTCCGTCGAGAAAAAAAGAAAAAAAAACGATCTTCGACGAGGTTTTCGGGAGTGTTTGTCAGACGGTTCGTGTAGCGTGCGCGTCACCCAATATTTCCCTAGGGAGGGTCTCAAACCATGGGTGAGAAGATCGCGAAGCTCGGAATCAAGCGTGACAACGACATGATGTACTACATCAAGAGCGGCGACGTCTGGGCGACGCCGCGCAAGAAGCCAGGTCAGCCGAAAGGCAAGGCGGCGAAGGTCGCTTCGGCCGGCATCGACATGGATTACAGCAAGTACCTCTACTACCTCGACGGTGACGGCGATGTAGCGCGTAAGGAGCGCCAGGTCGGTGGCAGCAAGCGCAAGAAGAGCGCACGCCGCTCGGCCCCGAAGAAGGCGAAGCGCGGCGCAGCGAAGAAGACGGCTGCGAAGAAGGGCGGCAAGAAGGGCGGCGGCAAGAAGGGCAAGCGGAAGTAATTTCGCTGTCCGTTCTTAGTTAGTCCTAAAGACGGAGGGCTCGTCGATGCGTCGACGAGCCCTTCGGCGTTTCGGCAATGCGAGCGCGAGCGCCACAGGGGCGAAAGAGCCTCGGCTAACGCTTGCCTCGGGCGAAAACGACATCGCCTGCTATTACTGACCCAAGCGCATCCAAGGATCTGGGCAGTCCGGTAACCTCTGGCCGCGCCTTTGCTGTAGCATTTCACCGAGGTGGTCATGATTCGGCTTTCGAGAGGGCTGTTGATCACGGCCCTGGGTCTTGGCTTCGGAGTCGCGACGCAGCACAGCGCATTCGCGAACGATGACGAGGATGATTACGACCAGCCGTCCGGCGAGCGCAAGTCACTGTCGTTCGAGGAATGCCGCAAGCAAGGCTACCTTCAGAACACCGACTGCTGGCGCAAGCTCATCGCGGATGAAGATGACGATGATGAAGAGGACGACACCACGGGCGAGAAGGTAACCGGCGACGACGAAGGCGAAGAAGAAGACGAAGACGCCAAAGACCAGCCGGCGGTGACTGCCGGCGGGCTCTACACGATGAAGTCGTATCCGGTTCGCGAGAACTCGCGACCGCTCACGCTGACGCAGAACATCATGCAGATGCGGCTCGGGCTTGGTACCGACCTCTCCGCAAAGGGCGCGTTCGCGTCGTTCGGCGTGAACCTCGAAGCGATCTACGGCCTTCGCGACAACTTCAACATCATCGGCGGCCTCACCGACGCGTACAACTTCAAACAGTTTGGGATGTACGTCGGCTTCGAAGGCGCGCTCTATTACGACATCGTCGACATCCGGCTCGCTGCGAACGTCCACCGTAACGCAATTCCAAACTTCTCGAACTTCTGCAAGCCGGTCGCGACGATGGATCCACCGGAGCCGGAGTTTCCGAGCCAGTGCACCGTGATGGACGCCGAAGTTGTCAATTTGCCGAACGGCAATTACGAGGCGGGCCAAGTCAAGTTCTCGATCGATCTCGGCTTCCCGTTCCGCTACGCGTTCAGGCCGGAGATCGCGATCGTCGCATTGCAAACGTTGATGTCGATCGACTTCAACGGCGTCAGCCGCGACCACGTCATCACCGAAAAGACGATGGTCCAGGATCCCGTCACGATGATGGACGTGACGAAGGTCAGGAACGTGACCGTTGGTAACAAGGTCACGCCCGATCTCAATCCGTCGCTCGGCATCGCGACGAACCCGATCCCGCCGCTGTCGATCGTGATCTTTGCGCAGCTGCGCGTGCCCGACTTCGATACGGCGGCCGGTGCATTTCAAATTCCCGTCACGGGGCGCCTCGAGTTTTCGCCAAACCAGAAGCTCGATATCGGGCTCGAGTTCACGCTGCTCAACGTCAAGCCCGGCGAGGGGCAGAGCCCGATCGACAATCGATTCCTCGCGCTGTTCATGCAAGCGAGGTTCGGGAAGTGAAAGTTTGCCCCCGCTGCTTTACGCGGTTCCCCGACGGGGAACGCTTCTGCTTGCACGACTCGGCGGTGCTCGTCGAGGAAGAAGACATCGCGCGGCTGGGGCACAACATCGGCAACTACCGTCTCGATAAGATCCTCGGTCGCGGCGGCATGGGCACCGTCTATTTCGGCGAGCACATCTACATCAAGAAGCCCGTCGCGGTGAAAGTGCTGCACCCGCAGTTCGCGCGCTATCAGGAAGCGATCCACCGCTTCCTGCGCGAGGCGCGCGCGGCAACGTCGATCAATCATCCGAACATCGTCGACGTCACCGACTTCGGCATCCTGCCCGAAGGTCCGGTGTACTTCGTGATGGAGTTTCTCGAGGGCAAGTCGCTCGAGGATCTGATCGAAAAGGAAGGCGCCGTCGAGCTGCATCGCGCCTTGAACATCGCGAACCAGATCGCGCTAGCGCTCGATGCTGCGCATGCGGTCGGCGTCATCCATCGCGATCTCAAGCCCGACAACATCATGCTGTTGAAACGGCCTGGGCGCCGCGACCTCGTTCGCATGCTCCCCGACCAGCAATGGATCACCGAGCGCGAGGAATCGTACGACTTCGTCAAGGTGCTCGATTTCGGTATCGCGAAGGTGCTGATCCAGGACGAGCTGATGGCGGAGACGGTGCAGGGCGCCGTGTTCGGAACGCCCGAATACATGTCGCCGGAGGCCGCACGCGGCGAAGACGTCGACCATCGCGCCGACGTCTATTCCCTCGGCGTGATCTTGTTCGACATGCTGTGCGGACGGCCGCCGTTCGAGGCGCCGCAGTCGAGCGAAGTGCTCGCGATGCACATCCACTCGCCGCCGCCGTCGCCGCGCGAATTCGCTCCGCACCGTGAGATCACCGAGCAAGCGGAGACGGTGATTCTGCGCGCGATGCAAAAGGATCCGAGCAAGCGCTACCAGAACATGGTCGAGTTCCGGCGCGACCTCGAAATCTCCTACGGTTCGATCTCGTACCGCCGGCGTGGCGCGCCGGTGCGTGGGCTCGAGCCGCGTGGCATGGAAGCACGCGCACCGAAGAAGCGGCTCACCGAAGAGCTCGACGAGTGGATCACGAATGACCCATCGGGCATGTCGGTGGAGCAGGCACGTATGGCGGCTCTCGTCGACACCGCGGAGAAGTCGTTCACGCCGAGCGGGATGTCACCTGCCGAGGCAGAGCGCATCGCGAATGCGCTCGATCGCGCACTCGATGACGACGAGTAGCGCGCCGCGTTTACGTGTTTCTACGCAGTTCGTGCTAGCTTGCATTTGTCGAGATGTCCGCAAATCAGCCCAGTCACTCCGGCCAGCTCACGTTGCGAAAAGACGTGAAATTCAATGGCGTAAAAGTATTTTCAGCAACCATGGTGGCGGATCGGGATCAGCTGGGCGAGAAGGTGACCGCGTGGATTGCTGCGAATAAAGAGAAAAAAGTAACCGACATCGTCATCACGCAGTCGTCCGACGAGGCGTTTCACTGCATTGCGATCACGGTGTTCTATTGGGAAGACAGGCACTGAGACGGCTCAACTTTTCGTCAGGCCCAGCGGTCCTCCCCGAAGACGTTCTACGTCGGGCGCAGCAAGCGATTTGGGATCTCGACGACTCGGGCATCGGCATTCTCGAGCATAGTCATCGCGGCAAAGAATTTGGCCGCGTGCTCGATCGCGCCGAAGCAGCAGTGCGCGAGGTCGGCGGCATCGGTGACGAGTTCGCTGTGTTGTTCATGACCTGCGGCGCGACGCATCACTTCGCGCTCGTACCGCAGAACTTCCTCGGCGGCGCGACCGCGGACTATTGCCATACCGGCGTGTGGTCGGGCAAAGCGATCGAGGACGCGCGCCGCTACGGCACGGTTCACATCGCGTGCAGCGCGGAGACGGATGGGTTTGCGAGCGTGCCGGCGACGCAGACGTGGTCGACCGCGCCGCGCTACGTGCACTACACGAGCAACGAGACGATCTACGGCACGCAGTGGCGCGTCCCGCCACGCGCGGTGGCGCCGCTGGTCAGTGATGCGTCGAGCGACATCTTCAGTCGGCCGCTCGCGCTCGATGGCCATGGCCTCATCTACGCCGGCGCGCAGAAGAACCTCGGGCCGGCGGGCATCACGCTCGTGATCGCGCGGCGCGATTTCATCGCAACGGGGACGCGCGAGCTGCCGGCGCTGTTTCAGTACCGCACGTACGATGTGGAGCGGTCGCTCCACAACACGCCCAACACGTTCGGCATCTGGATGATCGGTGAGGTCTGCAACTGGATTCGAGAGCAAGGCGGCCTCGCCGCGATGGCAGAGCGCAACGAACGCAAGGCGGCGCTGCTCTACGATGCGCTCGATAACAGCAAAGCGTGGCGCGCGCATGCCAAGCCAGGCAGTCGCTCGATGATGAACGTAACGTTCCGCGGCGCGACGAAGGAGCTCGAAGAGGAGCTGCTCGCGAAGGCCGAGCAACGCGGAATGAGTGGGCTGCGCGGCCATCGCAGCGTGGGCGGCATGCGCGCGAGCATCTACAATGCGTTCCCGGAGGCTGGCGTGCAGCAGCTCGTCGACCTCCTCCGCGAGCTAGACCAATGAGCTTTCTTAGCGATGCGGGCGAACGAGCCCTCGAGCAAGCGATCGCATCGCTCGAGGCGGTGTCGTCGGTGGAAGTCGTGATCGCGCTGCGGCGGCGCGCGCGTTACGCGCTCACGCAACACGCGACCGTCGGCGTCATCACGGCGATCGCGGTGCTCGCGTTCACGCTGTACAGCCCGGTCGTGTTCGCGCTGTGGCACATCTTGACGCTACCGATCTTTGCCGGCTTGCTCGGTGCGATTTTGGTCGAGGCGCTGCCTCCGCTGTATCGGTTTCTCGCGCCGCCGTGGCTGCGCAACGACCACGTGCGCGAGGCGGCGTACGCGGCGTTCATCGAGCGCGGCGTGCATGCGACGCGCGATCGCACGGGCATGCTCATCTACATCGCCGAGCGCGAACGGATGGTCGAGATCGTCGGTGACCTCGCGATCGTCGATAAGCTCGGCATCGAGACGCTCGCCGCGTGGGCGGGCGAGCTCGAAGCGATGCTGCCGAAAGGTGCCGAGGCGTTCGCGAAGCAGCTCGGTACGTTCGCGAGCGTGCTGTCGGAGATGTTGCCGCGCCGCACCGACGATGTCGACGAGCTGTCGAACGATGTCCAAGTCTTTGGTCGGCCACCGCGGCAACGAAGGGCTGCGCTGCGATGAAGTGGTTCGTCGTGTTCGCGTTCGCGTTCGCCGCAAGGGCAGCGCATGCGCGCCCCGGTGGTGGAGAAACGTACTCGAGCAGTAGCAGCAGCGGCGGCGGCGGGGGCGGCTACTCGAGCGGCGGCGGCGGCAGCTACCACTCGTCGAGCAGCAACTACAATACGGGAAGTGGCGGTGGCGGCGATTTCGTGTCCGTGTTGATCGGGTTTGGCATGCTCTGGGGCATCCCGTTGCTGGTCGTGGCCGCTCGTCACCGCAAATGGAACAGCCCGCAACGCGCATGGAGTCCGCCGCCACAACCACCAAGACCGCTCGACATCGAGCCCCTGTTGCGGAGCGATCCGGACTTCTCGCGACCCGTCTTCGAAGATTTCGCGTACCAGCTCTACGCCGCCGCACAACGTGCGCGTCACGATCCGATCGCGCTCGGCAAGCTCTCGCCCTACTTCACGGACGAAGTCGTTGCGACGCTCGCTCGGCGCGGACCGCGAATCGATCAGGTCGTCATCGGCGGATTGCGCATCATCGCGGTCGGCTTCGAGCACGACGGCAGCACGGCCGTAACCGTGTCCATCGAAGCGAATCTGGCGCGCCGGGACGGCACGATCAACGTCGTCGAGCGGTGGCGATTCGTTCGCGCCGACGGCGTGAAGTCAAAGCCGCCGGAGAAAACCAGAACGTTTCCGTGCCCGAGTTGCGGCGCGCCATGGCGAGCCGGTGCCGACGCGAGCACGTGCGCGCACTGTGGGACGGTCATGGGCGCGGGACTTTACGATTGGACCGTCACCTCGATCTCGGTCGACGCCGAGAAGAGCGTCGGCCAGACACTGACGGGTACCGTCGAAGAGGTCGGCAACGACTTTCCGACGATCGAAGACTCCGATGCGCAGGTCTTGTTCATGCACCTGCGGCAAGAGGATCCGAACGTGACGTGGGAGGCGTTTTCCGCGCACCTCAAGATGATCTACGAGCGGCTCAACCAGGCGTGGAATGCGCAGGATCTGTCGTCGGTGCGTGGCCTCGTCACGTCGTCACTGCTCTCGTATCTGCAGTTCTGGATCGACGAGTACAAGCGCCAGCGTCTCGCAAACAAGCTCGACGACGCGACGATCGAGCACATGCAGCTCGCGAAGACGACGCGCGACAAGTACTACGATGCGGTGACGGTGCGCGTCTATGCGATCGGTGTCGACTACACCGTCAATGCGGGGGGCAAGGTCGTCGGTGGCTCGCGCGACGTGCGTCGCAAGTACACGGAGTACTGGACGCTGCTGCGGTCGTCGACGCGACGCGGCCCGATCACGACGACGCCGAATTGCCCGAACTGCGGCGCGCCACTCGCGATCAGCAACGCGGGTACGTGCACGCACTGCAACGCCGAGGTCGAGAGCGGCAGCTTCGATTGGGTACTGTCGAAGATCGAGCAGGACGACGTCTACTGCGGTTAGTCGGCGCCGGCGTCGCGGGCGGCAGGAACGCGGCGCAGCTGGACGCCCTCGACGCGCGTGCGGTCGCGCGGCGGCTGCTTCGGAATGCCGAGGTCCGTGAAGATCGCGAGCGCGAGCACGACGAGCACGAGCACCGATACCGCGACACCGTAGGGCACCTTGCGCTTGCGGTAGCGCCCCGGGTGCTTGTTGCGCGCGACGATGTCCTCGAGCCGGCCCACGTCGCGACTATGGCATGTGGATCGCGGCGCGCACGCGCTCGGCGAGCCAGGTATAGCGGCGTTTCGCATCGGCGTTGCGCACCGCCAGCTGAACCGCGCGCTTGCTGCCGACGAGGACGACGAGCTTCTTGCCGCGCGTGACCGCCGTATAAAGCAGGCTGCGCTGCAGCATCATGAAATGCTGCGTGACGAGCGGGATCACGACCGCCGGATACTCCGAGCCCTGGCTCTTGTGCACGCTGACCGCGTACGCGTGGACGAGCTGGTCGAGCTCCGCGCGCTCGTAGCTGACGTGGCGACCGTCGAAATCGACGCGCAGCGAGCCGGTCTCGCCATCGATCGCTTCGATAACGCCGATGTCGCCGTTGAACACGTTGCGATCGTAGTCGTTGCGCAGCTGCATCACTTTGTCGCGGTTGCGAAACGCGCGGTCGCCGCGCACGAGCTCGGTGTCACCTTTGCTCGGATTGAGTCGTTCCTGCAGCGCGCGATTGAGTGCGGCGGTGCCGAGGTCGCCGCGGTGCATCGGCGTCAGCACCTGGATATCGGTGATCGCATCGAGGCCGAAGCGACCGGGAATCCGTTCAGCGACGAGCTCGACGATCGTGCTGCGCGCCGCATCCGGGTCCTCGCGCGAGATGAAGTAGAAGTCGCTGTTGCCGCCGCCCGGCGCTTCGAGCTCGGGCATTTCGCCGCGGTTGATGCGGTGAGCCGACACGACGATCTTGCTCGCCGCCGCCTGGCGAAAAATCTCGGTCAAGCGGATCACCGTCGCCGCGCTCGAGTCGATGACGTCGCCGAGTATCGCGCCCGCCCCCACCGACGGCAGCTGATCGATATCGCCGACGAGCACGAGCTGCGCGCCCGGCCGCAGCGCGCCGAGCACCGCGCGAAACAGAAGCGCATCGACCATCGATGCCTCGTCGACGACGAGGACATCCGCCTCGAGCGGATTCTCGCGCGTGCGCTGAAAGCCGCCTTCGTGGGGCTGAAACTCGAGCAAGCGATGGATCGTCATCGCTTCGGCCGCGGTCGCTTCGCCGAGCCGCTTCGCGGCGCGGCCCGTCGGCGCCGCAAGCGCGACGCGGCGATGCCCGATCCGCGCGAGGTGAACGATCGCCTTGACGATCGTCGTCTTGCCGACGCCCGGGCCGCCGGTGATCACCACGCATCGATCGCGCAGCGCCGCTTCGACCGCCTGCCGCTGCTGCTTCGCGAGCTCGAGTCCCGTCACCGATTCGAACGCATGAATCGCAGCGCCGACATCCAGTGCCATCGGTCGCGCCGGTGACGACGCGAGCTCCGCGAGCAGTGCCGCCGATTCCGCCTCGGCGGCATGGAGCTCCGGCAATGCCGTACACGCGCCGCGGCTTCCAAGCACCTCGCGCACGACGAGGCTCTTCGCCTCCAGCGCGCCCAGTCGCGGCGGCAGCTTGTCCTGCTCGATGCCGAGCAGCTCCGCCGCCTGCCCGATCAGCTCATCATCGGGCAGATGCATGTGGCCGTCTTCGGCGCTCGTCTCGAGTGCATGCAAGAGCCCCGCTTCGAGGCGCTCCGGCGCATCGCGCGCGATGCCGAGCTTCTCCGCGATCGAATCCGCGGTGCGAAACCCGATGCCCCACACCTCGTGCGCGAGCCGATACGGATTCGCACGCACGACGTTGATCGCATCCTTGCCATACTTGCGCACGATGCGCGCGGCGCTCGCCATGGTGACGCCGTGGCCTTGCAGAAACACCATCACATCTTGCACGTGCCGCTGCGCCGCGACCGCCTCGGCGAGCTTCGTCGCGCGCGCCGACCCGATGCCGACAACCTCCGTCAACCGCTGCGGCGTGCGCTCGATGATCTCGAGTGTCTCGCGCCCAAACTTCTCGACGATGCGCTTCGCGATCGATGGACCGATGCCATGAATCAGTCCCGAGCCCAAGAACCGCTCGATGCCAAGCACCGTCTTCGGTGTGCGCGGATGCGCGAACGACACCCGAAACTGCCGCCCGTACTTGCGATCGACCACCCATTGCCCGTGCACGGTGATCGGCATGCCCTCGGCAATCTCGACGAGCTTGCCGACGATCGTGATCGGCTCGCCCTTATCGGTCGTGAAGCGCGCGACGGTGTAGTACTCGTCCCCTCGAAACGTAATCCGATCGAGGGTTCCGTCGAGCGTGACCTCGGGCTCGCCTGCCACTGACGGATAGTAGCGGACGGGACCAACATTCAAAGTGTAGAGTCGGCGCCAGTGTCATGTGGAAAATTGTCTGTGCGCTCGGTCTCGTAGCATGCGGCGGCTCCGGTGCCGCCGACTACGACGGGAGGTATCTCGACGCAACCTGCGAGTACGAGGTGCGCTGTGGCTTGTACTCGCGTGCCTCGAGCGAATCGCGAGCGCATCGTGCGACGGAATCACCTATGAGGATTACGAGATCTGTCAGCACGTTTTCACGGGCGTGCTGCAGCCAGGCGACAGCTGCGCCTTGAACATCGAGTGCGAATCGAAGAACTGCGTCGAGGAGGCCTGCACAATGTCGTGTTGCACGGGCACGTGCGGGTTCGCGGTGGTGCCACCGGGCGTCGGGGCACATTGCGATATCGCGACAAGTCTATTTTGCGAAGCGGGCGCGTACTGCGGCAACGATTCGATTTGCCACGAACGTCTTGATGCCGGAGCAACGTGCGATGCGTTCGATGCGTGCGGATTCGGATATTACTGCGCTGGCTATTCGACGACGACGACGGGCACGTGCACGTTGCTACCGCACCTCGGCGAGCCATGCGATCGAGGAGCCGGCTGCGCCGAGCTCGGCGCGATTTGCGATGGCGTCTGCAAGAAGGCGGGACTTCCTGGCGATGCCTGCACGAGCTTCCACGACTGCTCGGAGTACTACGACTGCAAGGACTACCAGTGCGTAGCGTTTCCGACGCTCGGCGAGCGTTGCACGATTCAATGTTCGGACGGCTCGATCTGCAATCGCGAAACGTATTACTGCGAAAAGGCGTTGCCGAATGGCGCGACGTGCGACTGGGATCTCGACTGCGCAAGCAAATACTGTAGTGACAGTGGCTCGTGCGCGGATGCGCCCGTGTGCATCTAGCGCTGTGCGCGCGGCCCTTGGCGATCGACGCCGGCGGTTCCAGACGTTTGCGATGCGCGCCTTACTTCGAGAGCGGGCCAGGTGTCTCGTAAAGGCTAATTGTCCCGTGCCTGCGCCATCCCTAAGACACAACACACTACGTCTCGTCGGGTAAGGACGACGGGGCAGACCGTCCGCATCACGCTGGCGGTGCACCCATGGTTCGATCAGGTGGCGACCGTGCTCGGATCGCGTGGCCGGGACCACGTTTGGGCGGAACTGCCCGACGGTCGCACCTGCCATCTGCCGCTACGCTGGACGGATCGAGTACCTCGCGCTTCGCCAGGCTTTGGAGGGGGTGGCGGTACGGCTCGATGCCGAGGCGCTGCAAGTGCTCGCACGATGGGTCGCCGATCGAGTTAGCCAAAAACTTGACCTCACGGATCGGGGCGATCAGAAGGGCCGCAATGGCATCGACGACTCGATGCGAAGGCGTGGTGCAGTTGATGCCGTGGTGGGCAAAGCTCGCGCATCGCGCGTTGGCAGTTCACGTCGAAGAGACGGAGGCAAGTGATGCGAAGCAAACTGTCGAGCACGCAGTTGGAGCGTCGCGCGTTCGTGTACGTACGGCAGTCAACCGCGATGCAAGTGCATGAGCACGTCGAGTCGAAGGCACGGCAGTATGCGCTCGTCGAGCGTGCAGTCAGCTTGGGCTGGCCGCGCAGCAGCATCGAAGTAATAGATGAGGATCAAGGAAAGAGCGGGGCAACCAGCGAAGGACGTACTGGCTTCGCGCGGCTTGCCGAGGCCGTCGGGCTGGGTGAGGCAGGAGTGATCTTTGCGGTAGAAGTCTCACGGCTGGCACGCTCGTCGATGGATTGGCAGCGTCTGCTTTCATTGTGCTCGGTCGCTGGCGTCGCGGTCATCGACGAGCAAGCGATCTACGATCCCGCGGATCGCGACGATCGCATGCTGCTCGATCTCAAAGGCACGATGTCCGAAGCCGAACTGCACTGGCTACGCCTTCGCCTCGTCGGCGGGCGTTTGAACAAAGCGCGGCGCGGCGAACTGTGGCTTACACCGCCCATCGGGTACGTCTGGCAAGACAACCGATTCGCGCTTGATCCCGATGAAGCAGTTCAGCGTGCCGTGACAGTCGCCTTCGAGCGCTTCGCGATCGAACCGAGCACCTGGGCGGTGGTGCGCTGGGCGACGAAGACCGGCTTTCGATTTCCGACGCGAACCGGCGATGGCGTCGTGTGGCGCCCGTTGACCATGGGTCGCCTGAACACGCTGCTGCACAATCCGGTTTACGCGGGGGTGTATGCGTTTGGTCGCAAACAACGCCAGAAAACGATCGTCGACGGTGAGATTCGAGAACGACAGCGTCGAGTATCGCCAGACGAATGGTCCGTGAAGATCGAGGCGGCGCACCCCGGATACATCAGCTGGAAAACCTTCTTGAACAACCAGGAGCGTCTGCGTAACAACTGCTCGCGCATGCATGGCGCGACTCCTGGCGCACCCAAAGACGGACCGGCGTTATTAGCCGGCCTCGTCGTGTGCGGTCGCTGTGGTCGACGCATGCGAGTTGATTACTCGACGCTGGAACGCCGCAGATGGCGCTATGTGTGCACGGGAAAACACATGAGCGGACAAGCGATCTGCTGGTCTGTGATGGGAGAGATGATCGATCGAGTCGTCGAAGATCTGTTTCTCTCGACGATGGTGCCCTCAGAGATCGATCTCAGTCTCGCTGTCGAAAACGAGGCCAACAAGAAGGCCGAGTCGCTCGAAGCTCAATGGCGTGCGCGGCTCGATGGTGCGCATTATGAAGCTCGTCGAGCCGAGCGCCGCTATAAGGCGGTCGATCCAGATAACCGCGTGGTCGCACGAACGCTGGAGCGAGAATGGGAGGCGCGACTGCAGGAGCTCGACGATGTGGAGCGCGCGTACGCAGCAGCACGGCGCGAGCATCGGATCGATCTGACTACTCGTGATCGGGAGACCATTCGTGCGATCGCACGCGACTTGCCGGCGCTATGGCGGAGCGACATAACACCGCACGCCGATCGTAAAGCGATGCTGAGAATCGTGATCGAAGCGATCACGCTCGAACCAATCGACATCCCATCGGCGACGCGCGTACGACTTCAGTGGACGAGTGGAGTCGTCGACGAAAAGCTAGTGGAGCGTCCACGTCGCGGCGCAACGCCGACCAGTATCGTCGAACGCATCCGTGGACTCGTCGCCCAAGGTCTCACCGACGAGGAGATCGCCGCTCGCCTCAATCAGGAGAATCTCGTCAGCATGAAAGGGCGCGCATGGACGACCTCGGCAGTCGGAAAGCAGCGGCGCCTGCACGCTATCGCTGGGAACAGCAAGCATCGTAACAAACAGCTTCCCGATATCCATCCTCAGTCGGGTCGTTACTCGCTACCGGGCATCGCTCGTCGGTTTGGCGTAGCGAAGCACGTGGTCAAGAACTGGATCCGCGCCGGACTCTTTACCGCTCACCGAGAGCGCTTCGGCCGCTACGACGCTTGGTGGGTGGACCTCAACGACGAGCTCGCTGCCAAGCTCGACCGTTTGGCGCGCCCTGCACACCAGTGACAGACGATGTTGTCCATCGAGCTTGGCTGATCCCTCATCCCTGCGCAGGAGCCGCATTTTGAATACCTCCACCCCTCTTTGAGCAGCCACGTACGCGGAAACCATGCGAACAGCGATTCGTATCCCGGTGGCGGCAGCGCCCAAAACGGGCGCTCCTCGCGCTCCTTCCAACCGTTGAACAACAGCCCCGTCGAGAATGGATCGAGCTTCCACGTGTTCGTGAACGGAGCGCGATCTTCGCCGTGGCGCCGCCAGTTGTTCAACACGTAGGCGAGCGCACGCCGCACCAACATCGGCGATTTTAAGATCCGAGCGTGATACCGGTCCGTGAACACGCGCCCGCGACGCGGCGTGGATTGACGCTTCGAGATCGCCCAGTTGATCTGCTTTGCGGCGGAAATCTGGAACGACTGCATGCCGCGGCTGAGCGCGCGCTTGTTCTCCGCTTCGACGATGAGATGGAGATGATTGTGCTGGATGCTGAGGTGAACGATCCGGAAGTCTTCGCGCTTCGCGGCGCACAACGTCGCCCAGCGGATCGCTTTGTACATGTGACGCTTGCGTAAGCGCCCCACGCCCGGCTCGACACGCGCCACGATATGGAGCGGCTCGCTGGATTTGAAGCTGGCGCGCTTCTTGTGCCGCTCGCTGGAGCGAGGACCGTTTGGAGGACGGCCCGCACCGTCGCGGAAACCGCCCCACGTCTTGAACTCGAGCTTCTGCTGCGTGTGTCGTTTGCGCTGCCTCACTATACCGTTGTAGCACCTAAAATTTGATTTCGCCGATATTTGTTCTGACATCGCCTAACTAAATACTGCGCCCAACATCTGCACTCAGACCAAACGAGCGCAGCCTGTGACCGGTGCCGCTCCTGTGGAGAACGCGTCACCGGGCTCATCGGTTATATTCGCGTTCTCCACAGTCGCTTGAAGACCGCGCGCACGCGCTCTATGAGCTAGATGGCGCGGTCTTCACACCGCTCACAGGCCTGCTACTACCAGCTTTTTATTTTCGGGAGGAGAAGAGAGAGCCATTTGCCCGCGAGGTGCGCAGCACAACCCGGGCCCCCGTCCCGACCCTCGGACGACATCAAGAGTCTGATGCGCCACACCCGTCTCGCGGCATTGGTGATCGGACGCGGTCTTGCGCACGAACACGCGCCCGAACACGCGCTCTACCGCTCCGAGCGCGGCCGTGTGCTCTAGCGCTTGCGCGCGGCCTTCGGGCTCGTGCCGTCGACGTACTCGACGGTGTTTTGGCAGCTCATGTTTTCGAACGCCATCAGCGAGTCGCGATCGCTGAACACTTGCGGGCATTCGCTCTGGCAGCGCACTTTGTCGGAGTCGGTCGCGCCGGGTTTGCAACCGATGTAGTGATCGCATGCGCCGGCACACGTGCCCGTGAGCTTCGGGCCGGTGAGGCGCTTCACGATGCAGCTCGTGATCAGAATGATGATTATCGTGGCTAACAGCCCACGCATCATGCGCGACCTCCGTGGCGGCCCGCACCCGCGTGAAAGCGGCGGGCGCCTTCGATCGCTTCGTCGAGCGCGCGCGAGCCGAGCGAGAGCTCTTGCGCGAGCGCGGCTTCGAGATCGAGAGCGTGTTGTAGATAGGCACTCATGCGATCGGCACGCATCGCTGCTTGCGGCAGCTCGGCGAGCTCGTGGGCGAGGCGCTCGGCCTCTGCGCGTGCGGTTCCCGTCGGCACCACGCGATTAACAAGACCGATCGCGTGAGCTTCGTCGGCTTTCACGGCGCGACCGGTGAGAATGAGATCGAGCGCGCGCGAGAGACCGATCAGGCGAGGCAGGCGGATCGTGCCACCGTCGATGAGCGGTACGCCGAAGCGGCGGCAGAAGACGCCGAGCACGGCATCGGCTTCGGCTACGCGGAGGTCGCACCAGAGCGCGAGCTCGAGACCACCGGCGACGGCGTGACCTGCGATGGCGGCGACGACGGGCTTGGACAGCAGCATGCGCGATGGGCCCATCGGGCCATCGCCTTCGGGCTCGACGCGGTTGGGCGTGCCGGTCGCGAGGGCCTTGAGATCAGCACCGGCGCAGAACGTGCCGTGATCGCCCCAGAGCACGCCAACGCGGGCGGTGTCGTCGGCATCGAACGCGCGGAACGCGTCGGCGAGGGCCTGGGCCGTGGTGCGGTCGACGGCATTTTTGGCCGCTGGTCGATCGAGGATGACGGTAGTGACCGGGCCTGACCGTTCGACTCGGACCATTCGCCGACTGTAGCATCTGAGGCATGAAGCGCATCGCGGTACTGACGAGCGGAGGTGACGCACCCGGCATGAACGCGGCCATCCGTGCCGCAACTCTCATCGGACGTGCGGCGGGCGCCGACATCATCGGCATCGAGCGCGGTTATCGCGGTCTGTTGGATGACGCTTTGGTTCCACTCGGGCCCGCGGATGTCGGCGGCATTCTGCGCGAGGGTGGGACGATCCTTGGCTCGGCGCGTTGCAAGGAATTTCATCAACGTGAGGTGAGAGATCGGGCGCGCGAGATCCTGGCGAAGCGCGAGATCGACGGGCTCGTCGTCATCGGCGGGAATGGGTCGTTGACGGGTGCACTCCACCTCGCCGACCCGGCGGAGATCGGCGGCGGCCGGCCGCTCAAGGTGATCGGCATCCCCGCTTCGATCGACAACGACCTCGGATACACGGGCCTGTCGATCGGTGTTGACACGGCGATGAACACGATCGTCGAGGCGTGCGACAAGATCGCCGATACAGCGACGGCGCACGACCGCACGTTCATCATCGAGGTGATGGGCCGCGACTGCGGCTATCTGGCGATGACGAGCGCGATCGCGGTTGGCGCGGATCTCGCGCTGTTTCCAGAAGCGGGCAAGCCCGAGAGCAAGATCGTCGATCAGATCGTCGACACGGTGCTTGCGATTCGCAAGCGCGAGCGGCGCGCGCGGCGCGTGCTCATCATCAAGGCGGAAGGCGTTTCCGTCTCGCCCGAACGGTTGAAGCAAGCGGTGGATGCCAAGCTGCGCGAGCGCAGCCCGGATGCCGAGCCGAGCTCGATCGAGACGCGCGTGACGGTACTCGGGCACGTCGTGCGCGGCGGAAGACCGAGCGCACTCGATCGGCTGATCGGAAGTCGGCTCGCGAACGTCGCCGTGCGCGCGCTGCTCGCGGGCACCACGCACAAGATGGCGGCGTGGATGTCGCAGGCCGATATTCCGGCCGCGGTCGGCGCACGCTCGCCGTACGATCCGCATGTGTGGCTCGTCGACCTCGAGGCGGTGCTCGCCGAGACCGAGAATCTCATATCTGGAAAGAGTCCGCTCGCGCGGTGGAGAGCCGCCGCGTTCGACGAGATCGAGGACGCACTACTGTTATAGTGCGTGGGTGGGGACCGAAGATGAGCTTCGCGCACGGATCGCGACGCTCGAGCAGGAGCTAGCGGCGGAGCGAGGAGAGTGCGCGTTCGTCGCGCGCCTACTCGAACAGGTCACGGAGCTGGCGCCCGCGATCTTTTGGATCGTCGATCACGACCTTCGCATCGTGCGAACGGGCGGCGCGGTCGAGCGAATCCTCGGCTATCCGGCCGATCGCTTCGTCGGCAAGACGTTGCAAGATGCGCTCGCCGCCGATCCGGCGACGCCGGATCCGATCGATCGCCATCGCCGCGCGCTCGCCGGCGAGACGACGAGCGGCGAAACCGAATATCGCCGCCGAGTGCTCGGCAGGTCGATCGGGCCGTATCGCAATGCGGCCGGCGAGATCGTCGGCGCGATCGGCGTCAGCCACGACATCACGGCGTGGCGCCATCTCGAGCGCCGCATGGTCGATGCGCAGCGCGCCGAGAGCCTCGGCGTGCTTGCCGGCGGGCTCGCGCACGACTTCAACAACCTTCTCGTCGCCGTGATCGGCAACGCCGACCTCGCACTGCGCGAGCTCGACGAGGGCAAGTCCGGGCGCACCGCGATCGAAAACATTCGCACCGCCGGGCTGCGCGCGGCCGAGCTCACGCATCAGCTGCTCGCGTATGCGGGGCGCGGTGGCGCCGGCACCACGCGCATCGAACCGGCGCTGCTCGTCGAAGAGCTGCTTCGCATCATCGCGTCGTCGATTCCCGACGATGTGAAGATCCACGTCGAGCTACCAGCGAAGCTCGCCGTGCGCGGCGATCCAGCGCAGCTGCGACAGGTGCTGCTGAACTTGATCAACAACGCGCGCGACGCGCTCGTTGGGCGCGGCGGCGAAATCCGAATTCGCGGCAGCGCAGCGCATCTCAACGGCGATCCAGATCCCGACGATGTGCTAACGCCACCCGTTGGCTCGTATATCGCGATCGAAGTCGCCGACAACGGCCCGGGCATGGACGCCGATACGCGCCGCCGCGTGTTCGAGCCGTTCTTTTCGACGAAGCAGCGCGGCCACGGCCTCGGCCTCGCCGCGGCCGTCGGTATCGTCCGCGCGCACGGCGGCGGCATTCGGGTGTCGTCACGGCCCGGCGACGGCGCGCGCTTTGTCCTGTTTTGGCCCGCCGCGGTGACAGCGCCGATCGCGACGGTGACGGCACCGATCGCGCGGACGGTCCTCGTCATCGACGACGAGGATCTCGTGCGCGATGTCGTCGCGCGCATGGTCAACGACCTCGGCTACACGGCCGTGACGGCGGCGGATGGCCCCGCCGGGCTCGCGCTCGTCGACCGCGTCGACGCGGTGCTCGTCGATCTGACGATGCCGCAGATGAGCGGCACCGATGTCGTTGCCGCGGTGCGCGCGAAACGCCCCGAGCTCCCGGTCGTCGTGTGCTCGGGCTACGACCGCGACAATCGCGGCCCGGTGCAGGCCGATGCCTACCTCCCGAAGCCATTTCGGATCGATGCATTAGAGCGCACCCTCGCGAAACTGCTGCCGTTACGAAGTGTGTAGGAGTGCCCGCGCGGCCGAGGCCGTGCGTATGCTGTTTATGTGACCGATACCGCGACCATCAAAGTCCTGCTCGTCGAGGACGATGCGCGCTTGGCGCAGCTAACGACGCGGTATCTCGAAGGCCACGGCGTGCTGGTGACGACCGCCAGCGATGGCGTCGAGGGCCAGGCCGAGGCGCTGCGCCGGCAGTACGACTGCGTGGTGCTCGACCTCATGCTCCCGGGCCGCGATGGGATCGAGGTGTGCCGCCAGCTGCGCACGCACAGCGATGTTCCGATCATCATGGTCACGGCGCGCGGCGAGGAGTCCGACCGCGTGCTCGGGCTCGATGTCGGCGCCGACGATTACGTCACGAAGCCGTTCTCGCCGCGCGAGTTACTCGCGCGCATTCGCGCGAACGTGCGCCGCGTACGCGGCCGCGCCGGCCCTGTGCAAGACACGATCACGATCGGCGGGCTCGTGCTCGATCCGGCAAAGATGACGGTGATGCTCGATGGCGCGCCGATCGAAGTCACCGCCTACGAGTTCGCGATCCTGCGCGCGCTCGCGCAGCGGCCGGGCAAAGTGCTATCGCGCGAGCAGCTGCTCGATCTCGCGAAGGGCTCGGCGGATCTCAGCTTCGATCGCTCGATCGATGTCCACGTCTCGCGCCTGCGCGCGAAGCTTGGCGACGACAGCCGCAATCCGAAAATCTTAAAGACGGTGCGCGGCGTCGGCTACCTGCTCGCCGGAGGCGAGGAGGCGAGCCGGTCCGGAGAAGCGCAGCGGCGCCCGCCAGGGGAACCCGCAGGCCCGGGCTTCCCGGGCCTGCGGGCGCCGCGAGCGAGGACCGGCGAGACGGGAGGCGACGATGAGTAAGCGTCCGCTCGCGCTGCGGCTGTACGCGCTAACGGCCACGATCTCGCTCGCGACGATCGTCGCGTTGTTCGTGCTGCCGCGCTTCGTCGGCAGCCCGCGTTATCTCGAGCCGCAGGCCGCGCTCGTGCAAAACATGGTCGATCGATTCTCGCTGCGCGATGCCAAGCAAATCGCCGAGCGCGTCGATCGCGTCGGCAAACGACTAAAAGGCCACCTCACGCTGTACGATCCGGCGGGCAACGTCGTGCGCTCGACGGTCGAGCCCGCACTGCCGCCACCGTCCAAAGCAGAGCTCAAGACGCTCGAAACCGAGAAGTGGTCGCTCGCGTGGCGACGCATCGTCGTGCGCAGCGATGACGGCACGCTCCTCGGCGTCTACGTGCCGAACCATCCCGGTTTCCCGTGGGGCTTCGTGATCCCGCTCGGTGCAGGCGTGCTGCTCGTCGTCGGCATCGCGACGCTCTGGTTCTCGCGGCGGCTCGTGCGGCCACTCGACGAGCTCGCGACCACAGCGCGCCGCTTCGGCGAAGGCGACATCGAGGCGCGTGCGAAGCTGATCCGCGAAGACGAGCTCGGCGATGTCGGCCGCGCGTTTGACGACATGGCGGATCGCACGTCTGCGTTGATCTCGTCGCAGCGCCAGCTGCTCGCCGATGTCTCGCACGAGCTGCGTACACCGCTCGCGCGCATTCGCGTCGCGCTCGAGCTCGCGGCCGAAGATCCGGTTGCCGCCAAAGACGTGCTCACCGACGTCGGCGCCGACCTCGATGAAATCGATCAGCTGATTGCAGACATTTTGACGACCGCGCGGCTCGACGCCGATCAAGCTCCCGTGGCGCGCGAGCCGATTAGCGTCGGCGAGCTCGCCGATCGGGCGGCCGCGCGGTTCGTCTCTCGTCATCCCGATCGCAAGCTCGAGAAAACGGTCGACGACGCCGAGCGCGCGATCGAGTGCGATCCGGTGCTGCTTCGCCGCGCGCTCGACAACCTCCTCGACAACGCGGCGAAGTACTCGGCCACGACCGAGCCGGTCAAGCTCGACGTGCATCCGAACGGCAGCGCGATCGCGTTCGAGGTGATCGATCGCGGCATCGGCATGACGGCCGAAGAGCTCGCGCGTGCGGGCACGCCGTTCTGGCGCGCCGACACGAGTCGTGCGCGGCGCACCGGTGGCGTCGGTCTCGGGCTCGCGCTCGCACGACGCATCGCGCGCGCTCACGGCGGCGACGTCGCCCTCGTTTCCGCTCCGGGCCGCGGTACCACCGCGCGCCTGCAGATTCCATTGGCAGGTGCTGCATGAACGCAAAGCTCAAACGTTGGATCCCTCGGATTATCATCCTCGCGGTCGTGGCGGGCGCAGCTGCCTTCCTCGTGATCAAGAAGCCGTGGGCGAAGGGCGAAACACCGATCACGTTCAGCACGGTGCCCGTCGGCAAAGGCACGATCATGGCGCAGGTGACGGCGAACGGAACGCTGTCGGCGCGCGGCACGGTGCAAGTCGGCGCGCAGGTGTCGGGTCGCGTCGTCGAGATTCACGCCGACTTCAACGATCGCGTGAAAAAGGGCCAAATCATCGCGAAGCTCGATCAGTCCGTGCTCAAAGCGCAGATCGATCAGGCGGAGGCGTCCTACAACCTCGCGGTCGCCAATCTCCGGAAAGCGGAAGTCGCGGCGATGGATGCGAAGCGCCAGCTCGGGCGGCAAAAGACGCTGCAGGATCAGCAGCTCGTCGCCGGCGCGACGGTCGAGCAGTTCGAGGTCACCGAGCAAACGGCGCAGGCGCAGATCGCCGCCGCGAAAGCGCAGGTCAACCAATCCGCGGCGACGCTCAAGCAAGCGCGCACGAACCTCGGCTACGCGACGATCGAATCGCCGGTCGATGGCGTCGTGCTGTCGCGCGCCGTCGACGTCGGGCAGACCGTCGCGGCCTCGCTCCAGGCGCCGACGCTATTCACGATCGCCGAGGACCTCGCGCGCATGCAGATCGACACGGCCGTCGCCGAAGGCGACGTCGGCAATCTCAAGGAGGGCATGAAGGCCTCATTCACCGTCGATGCGTTCCCGGGCAAGACGTTTGAAGGTGTCGTGCGTCAGGTGCGCAACTCGCCGACGACGAACCAGGGCGTTGTCACGTATGACGCCGTCATCGACGTCGAGAACGCGGACCTCGCACTGCGTCCGGGCATGACGGCAAATGTCACATTCGTCCTCCAGAAGGTCGAGAACGCGATCAAGATTCCCAACGCC
>Ga0070698_100001808_pt1 | contig 23790 bp, 20 predicted proteins | sample KBSK1502metaG_FD_65477 | JGI IMG/M metagenome (GOLD analysis project Ga0070698, IMG submission 65477) | Corn, switchgrass and miscanthus rhizosphere microbial communities from Kellogg Biological Station, Michigan, USA - KBS K1-50-2 metaG | ecosystem: Host-associated > Plants > Roots >... | reverse complement strand
TCGCATGCGTGCAGCGCGGATGCGTACGGTAACTCCGACGCCTCGACGCACCAGGCGGCACGCGGCGCATTGGCGGGCCCCTCAGCGCTGCCCGCCACGTGCATCGCCCAATCGGGCGCGCCCGGCTCTCCCGGTGCTGCCGGCACCGCGCCGAAGTCGTCGGCGTACGCGGCGATCCGGAGCCCCGCGTTGGGCGGCAGCGACGCTTCGAAATAGAGCCGGTGCCACACCGCGCCGCTCTCACCGCAATCCAGTGGCCCGAGCGTCACGCTGCCCTCGCGGGCGTAGGTCGCGCGCGACAGCGGGTGCAGCTTCCGCATCCCGCCCGGAGTGACGGCATCGACGCCGGCCACCGGATACGTCGGCACGTCCCCGAGCACGTTGAAGAACCCGCCGTCCCAGACACCGAGCAGCCGGAACACTTCGCCGGTCGGTCTCGCCGGATCGAGCGAGTCGAGCTCGTACACGAACGCTTGCGCCGCCGGCCGCGGCCCGTCGCTGGCGATCACCGCCACGCGGTCCTCGCCCACCCAGGCGAGCGCATAGGGAAAGCGCAGGCCCGCCAGTGCGAAGCGACGAACGACGCGTGTGCCGTCCAGCGTGAACAGCACCGCGTCCGCAGCCGCACGCCATGCCAGCACCGCGACCTGCCCGGCCGTCGACGTGGCGATGGCGATCGGCTCGAGCGCGGCCGGGAGGACTGCGTCGCGGTACACGCGCAGGCGCGGCGGCCGTGGATTCGGCTCGACGGGATGGAAGATCTCGCCCGTGTCTTCGGTGATGCCGCCCGTGTGCATCGGATAACCGGACAGCCGTGCCAGCCGCCGGCCGACGCGATCCAGCGCCCACACACCGCCACCGACGGCCGGCGCCAGGCGGTGCGCCCGAAAACCCTCGAGGTCGACGCGCGCCGGTAGCCAGCGCTCGCGTCGGTCCAGCATCACCACGCCGTCGTTTCGTGCGACGTACAGCACGTCGTCCGGACCGAATGCGAGGTCGGTCGGCTGCGGCACACCCGGCGGCGTATCGGGTGGAATCGGGATCGGCACCGACCCCGGTGCGAGGCCACCGGCCTGCAGGCTGCCGGCAGCGCCGTCCCACCACCCATAACTTCCGCCGGGATCGCTCACGGGCGACGGCTTGAGCGCCATCGACCTGGCGAACGTCGCGTCCTCGGGAAGCGCCGGCGCGCGCTGCTCCCGGTCCAGGCGCAGCGTCCGCGTCTCCGCGCGCCACTGGAGCGAACGCGAATCGCCCCGACCGGCAAAGCCGTTCGCATCCGCGATTTGCCACGCGCGCAGACCGTTCGCGTCCATCAGATCGTCGCCTTCAGCATTTTTCGGGCACCACAGGCACGGCGACCTCGGCCTCGCCCGCCGCGCGCGACGGCGGAAGACTGGTCGAGGAGCTATCGCCCTCCGTCACTGCCAGCATGAGCAACTCCGGCATCTGCCAGCGCAGCAGCCGCAGACGGGCGCGGCCGGACGCATCCTCGCGCACCATGCGCCAGCGCCGCTCGCCGGCGCGGCGTGAGAACAGATGCACCGGCGCGACGGCACGCACGCCGGGCACGCGATCGATCACGGTCTCGATCAACCGATCGTCCACGGTGCGACCGAGCGGCCAGCCTTGTCCGTCTGGTCCGCCAGGTGGCAGCGCCCACAGATGAAGCCGGATCGCCTCCGAGACGGCGTTGAGCACTGCCTCGCGCTGCGTGCTGTCCACCAGCTCCACGGCCGCGCTGACGCCGATGGGGACGTAGTCGGTGCCGATCACATACAGTTCCGTCGACAGCGGCCGCCGTTCATCGACCCAGGCGTGCACGGTCTCAAGCGTGGGGCGGTCGGGGCGCGGCGCAGGCAACGCGGTGCCGAGGCGCGCGGGCATGACCATGACGGAGACCACGCCCGGCACGCCTTCGCGACGCTGTTGCGGCTTGAAGCGCTCCAGCACTTCCACCCGGCCCAGCGCGACGCCGGGCGTGCGGAGCGCAAGCTCCTTGTAGTCGGCGGCCGTCACCGCGCGCCCGCCGTGGCGAATCATCGCGGGGATCCGGGTCTCGGCGTCTGCGAGCGATTCGGCATCCGCGCCGCCCGTTGTCGCGACGGGTTGCATCACCTTCAACCGCGGTGCGCCGCCCGGTGCCGTCATCGTCTTGATGGTGCCGGGCGGAAGATTGCCGGCTACGCCACCGCCGGCGCGCATGCGCGCCACCTGCACGATCCGGCCCGCGCCGGGCACCATCCCGCGCACGCCGTTGCCGAAGCGCACGGTGCCGGCTTCCGAATCCAGGCTGTACACGCGATCGTCGCGTCCTGCAGCCGCGGTGTCGGGGACCTGCCGCCACGTGCGCATCCCCTCCTCTTCCTCGACATCGATCTGCAGCGTCGCCGCTTCGACTGATTCCGCACCGAGCTTCAACTCGAGGTCGGAGGCGCCCGTGCCCTGTCCGATGGTCTGGCGCCCGAGCGTCCGGCGCTGCTCGATGGCGACCGCATTCACGCCGGCCCAGGTGAGCTTCAGGCTCGCGGGTCGGCCAGCGGCCATGGCAGCGACGGGCCGCATGCGCAGCCAGGCCACCAGCCGCGCGGCGGTCTCCGGATCATCGATGCGCGGCGGACGATCGCCCACCCCGGCGAGGTGCTGGACCAGCACGTCGTTGGTGGGAACGCCCATGTCGTCCTTGCCGGGCAGGAGCAGGCGCACGACGCCCGTCCGCGTGAGTCCTGCGGTGCCGTCGGAGAGCACGTCCAGTGGCAGGTAGTCGTCACGAGTGCCTCCGTCGCCGCCCGTCGCGACCTCCCACACGTGGGGGATACGCGCGCGGATGCCGATGTCCTCGAACGCCTCCGGCATGGTGATGGCGGGCGCGACGCCGACGTTGAGCACGCGCCGTCGATTGCTCGATCCGCCACCGAGCTCCTCGCGCACCGCGCCGACCAGCGGCATTTCCGGCTTGCCCGCCAACAAGGCGATCCACAGACAGCCGTCGCGGCTCTCGGCGATCACGTCACGGCCTGCGGCGTCGGCGCCGTCGAGGAACAGCGGCGTCGTGACGTAACCGGCGGGACTTCCGGTGATGCCGTAGAGGTCTTTGAGATCCGGCAGCAGGTTCGACAGCGCGGTTGTTTCGTCGTCGGTCGGCTTCCGCTTGATGTAGCAGCGACCCTCGACCGCGTGCACGGTGAGCTCGCTCTGCGTCTCGAACGGCACCGGCCGTTCGATCGGTGTGTGAAGGTCGAGGGCAACGGGTGCCGTCACCGCCGCGTCGCCGATCGAAACCTGGAGCAGCCCGTGCGCCGGCACGGCGGGGCGCATCCCGACGCCCAGCACGCGCAGGAACGCCAGGCGCTGGCGTTCCGGAATCAGGTTGGCGCGATACAGGATGGTGTCGCCCAGCCATGCGAACAGATCGATCAGCGTGCGGCCCGGATCGCCCTCGCGCGGGTTGGTCCATTCCGGCGTGTGGGCCGGGATCCGGCGGACGAGGTCGGCGACCAGGTCGTCGAAGCTGCGATCGTCGAGTGCGGGCGGCCGGATCGGCATCAGCCTGTCCCCACGGGAATGCGCGCCTGGACGGTCCGGGATTCGCCGGTCAGCACTAGGCGGTAGCCGATCGTGACGAGGACCTCGCGTGGGTCAGGCCCGGGATCGACATCGACGCGGTCTGCGACAATGCGCGGCTCGTACAGCTTCAACGCTGCGACGATCCCATCGTGCATGCGCGCGCGGGTCGTCAGATCGTTCGGCGCGTGCACCATCGCGGCGGTGCCGGCGCCGAAGCGCGGGCGCATCAGCTGTTCGCCCGGCGCAGTGCGCAGAATCACCTCGATCATCTGCCGCACCGACACCAGCGGATCGGGCCAGGCCAGCGTCCCGTCCTCCTCGGGCACGGGGAGCAGCGGCCAGCCCCGCGCCATCTGCGGCAGGGACGGCTTCGCGTCGGTGAGGATCGGCCCACTCATACGGTGATCACTTCGGTTTCGGGATGGGGATACAGATCTTGATCCAGGCGAGCCAGCCGAAGATCAGATTGAACAGGGACAGGAAGATGCCGAGCACGATGAAGGCGCACAGCGTGATCGCAGGGATCGAGAAGCTGCAGATCCAGGCGATGTCGAGTCCGCTCGTCGAGCCCTCGCCGTCCTTCAGCTTCGTCATGTCGCCGTTCAGCAGATTCGCGATCGACGGCGGCACCTCGAACGCGACGCTCGGCTTGATCTTCTTCAAGTCCCCGATGTCGGGCAATGCGACCTTCGTCACCGGGCCGTCACTGTCCCACCACGGCAGAATGCGAAAGCGCTCGCTGTAGTCACTCCACACGAGGTGCGGCGGGCACCCCGCGTGTCCACGGACGCGAATGAACGCGCGCACGGCATATCGAGCCGAGCGCCGGTCGAACTTCGGCGCAGGGACGGCGAGCGTGGCGAAGCGGCTCGGCAGGCACGCCAGCGCGAGCCCGGTCAGCTGCGCGCCCGTGTCCGCATCGATCGCGGGCCAGGCCAGCGGCATCGTCAGTCCCGATGTGTTCGCTTCGCCAGCCACCAGGATGGGCGCGGCCTGCGCAGTGAAGTCGCCGGCCGGCATGGTCCGCGTGGTTCGGCCGAGCGCGTCCGCCTCCATCGGCAGCGCGATCCGGTTCAGCGCGGCGCGCAGCGCACGCCCGGCCGGCGCGTCCTCGAACACGGCGAGCTCGACCATCAGCTGCTGCAGGAAGACCGCGAACGCCTTCAGCCGTCCGGCCTCGGTGTCGTCGGCCGGATTGCTGTCGAGCGGTCGCCACGCGGGCGTGAGCGGCAGCCCGGCGTGCGGCATCGTCAGGCGTGGGCGCTGCTTGAAATACGCGGAGAGGTGCTGGCGCATCGCCGCGGCCTCGTCCGTGGGCAGGTTCGCGTAGTCCGGCGCCGGCGCAGCGACATCGCTCTCCTCGGCACTCGCCACCGGCACGAGCCCGTAGAGCACCGTCTTACCGAGGCGCGCACACAGGGCGGGCGGCGCGACGAACAGGCCGACCGTCTGCTCCGCGAACACGGTGTCGCCGCGGCGCGCGGCGATCAGCGCTTCGATCTGGCGCGCGGCCGCGACGCTCGGTCGCGGGCGCCGCGCGGGATCGGGATCCTGCGTGTCGCCGTGCAGCGGCAGCCATCCCTTCCGCAGCGCACCGGCCTTCATCCACGCCGACCAGCCCGAAGACTCGACCCGGCGCAACACGAGTCCCATGCCTTCGAGCTTCGCGGGATCGAGCCGCGGACTGCCCGGCCTGCGGCACACGGCCTCGAGGAGCACCAGGTAGAACCGTCGGTGCATCGGCAGGTGCAACTCGAGCACGCCGTCCGGGCCCCGTCGCCGGCCGCGCCGCGCGGCGAGCCGGACCGTTGCGTCGTCGGCGGCGAGGTCATCGAGCACGGCGCCGACGAAATCGGTCTCGCGGGCGGCGACGATCATCCCGGATGCGCCCGCGTCACCGAGCGGCCGCAGCGCCACGTCGTGCGGCTCGACGTTCATCGGCGTCGCGGACAGCCGCCGGCGCACGGCCGGATGGACCTTGCGCGGCGTCGCGGCAAGGACGGCTACCATACGTTGCCCGCCCCGGGGGTGTACGTGCTGCCGACCACGGTCGTCGCCACCAGCGTTTCACAGCGGACGACGCCGCTGAACTGAGAGAGGCCAGCATCCACGGTCACCTGGCCGGCCGAGACCTCGACCTGACCGGCACTCACGGACACCTTCGCGCTCGCATCCACGGAGACGCCTTGCGTATCCATGGTGATCGTATTGCCGGCCGCCTCGAGCGTGATCTTGCCGCCCGCCTCGTCGGTGAGCGTCGCCTTCACGCCGGCGGGCGTCTCGATTTCGACCTTCTCCTGGCCGCTGGCCGACTCGACGATCGCGATGCGAGTCCCGTTCTTCCCGGTCAGCGTCCAGCGATCCACGTTCTGCCCGCCGATCGTTTCCGGAATGCCGGTTGCGCCGTTCCACAGCGCACCCACCACCACGGCTGAGCGCGCATCGCCGGCGATCAGCAGCACCAGCACTTCCTGATCGACATCGGGAATCAGGAACGCGCCGTAGTTGTCGCCGGCGAACGGCACGGCCACGCGCGCCCAGATCCGCGCGTCGTCGTCGGCGTCGGGACCGAGCAGTTGCACCTGCACGCGTGAGAGACTCTGCGGGTCCTGCACCGAGACCACCTTGGCGAGCTGCGCGCCCGACCACCACGTGGCCGGCGTTGCGAACGGTTGCTGCAGCCTCATGACCCAGTCCCGAGGTACGCGCCTTCGGCCAGGAAGTCGGTCAGGTAGCCACGCTCGAGATCGAAGCGGTGCGTCGCCTCGACGACGCTGTAGGTGTTCTCGAAGAACGGGTTCACGCCGGCGATCGTCACGTGCGTGCCGACCCGCAACGACGGATCGCCCTGCGCCGTCGCGTCCACACGCACGAACCGCCGCGCGCGCCGCGAGTACAGCGCCTCGGCGACCTGCCGCGCCTCCGGCTCGGTCAGCGCGGTCTCGTGGCCGACGTGCTCGCGCGCGGGATCGAGCAACGGGCGCAGCAGTGAAGCTCCGTCGCGTCCCTCCCCCGGCCCGAGCGTGCCGGAGGTCGCGGTGCCCAGCACGGCCTCGCCGGTCGCGGGATCGAAACTGCCCACGCGCACTTCGCTGGCCTGATCGGCCAGGTCGGCGGTGATGCGCGCTCGCAGGAGCTGCACGCCGATCGCCAGACGCAGCGTGGCCCGCGGCTCGGCCGCGATCGGCCCCGCCTGCAGCCGATCATCGACGACCTGCACGTCGGCATCGAAACGCGCCAGGATCCGGCGCAGGAACGCGAGATCGCTCTCGTTCATCTGCACCCAGTCGGTGACCGGCCGATCGAGCCCGTCGCGGATCTCGGGTCTCAGGCCATGGTCGCTGGCGATGCGCCGCGCGATGTCGGCCGGCGAGCTCTGCTCGAACACGCGAGACTTGCGCGTTCGCCGTGCTTTCCACAGCCGGTCCTCCGCGAGCATCGTGAACAGCGGACTCGTCTGCGGCCCGGCCTCGGCTTCGATCGCGGTGACCGTTCCCGTGAAAATCTCTTGTGGAGTCGCCGTGGCGCCGGCGTAGATCGCGATCTCGGCGCCGAGCTGCAGCGGCGAGGCGGCGGTTGCGCCGTAGCCCGCACTGCCGTCACCGAACGACAGTACGTCGTACAGCACGAGCTCGAGGCTCGAGAGCCCGCCCTGCTGCTCGCGCATCGCCATTCGTGCGATGTTGGCCGACAACAGCGGCAGGGCCTGGCCCGCAACGCGCACCGTGGGTCGTGCGCTGTAGGTTTCGACCGGCGCGTCAGGCGGCATCGCTCAGTCGCACCAGAGGCGCTGGAGGCGCTCGGCCTCGCGCCTGAGCTCGGCCTGAATACGCGGCATATCGGGCGCCTGGCGACCGCGTGCCTCTGACCGTTCGGGTTGAGGCGCGGGCGGCTCGATCACTTGTGCCGTGACCTCGTCGATGACGGTCGGCATATCGTCGTTCCTTTCACCTGACGCGCACGGAGGCGTCCGCGCGAGCGTTGAGCTGCGCGGACAACCCCGGCGAACTGCCGGCCACCGCGCGGCCGGTGATATCGAAGCCGCCTCCCGCGTCACTCCCGGTGGCCGGAGGACGCGGCTGCGGAAGCAGTCGCGCGGGATCGATGCGCACCTGCACGGCGGTGGTTTTGGAAACACCGAGTCCCGCGAACGCGCCTGAGCTGGCGCTCACGCCGGCGGTGGCGCTTGCTCCGAAGCCCGCGGACGCACCCGCACCAAACCCGACTCCGGCACCCGCACCAAACCCGGCCCCGGCACTCGCACCAAACCCGGCCCCGGCACCCGCACCAAACCCGGCCCCGGCACTCGCACCAAACCCGGCCGACGCACTCGCTCCCGCACCCGCCGAAGCGCCGATGCCGAATCCGGCCGCCGCCCCCGCACTCGCGCCGGCCGACACGCCGGCGCGCGCGGACGCGCCGGCGCTGAACGACGCTGCGGCCTTCAGCTGCACGCTGGCGCTGACCGCGACCGTGCCGCCGAGCGTCATCCGCATGTCCTCGATCCCGTTGGCCGCCGCGATCGCGCGGCCCGCGCCCGGCGCGCCGAGTTGCGTTCCCGCCCCACTGGTGCCGGTGCCGCCCGCCGGCACCGTGTTGAACGCCACGCGGTCCGGCACGGCTTCGACCACTTCGTCCATGCGTGTGCCCTGCATCACCATCTGCATCGTGGAGCGCAGCGGCACGCCCTCGAACGACCAGAAATCGAGCGTCTCGTTCAGCGATTCGATGACGCCGGTGTACGTGAAACGGCCCCAGCGGAACTCGACGTTGGGCGGGCGCGGATGATCGCCTTCGGGCGCCGTGCCGAGATACTTGATGTAGGAGGTGTAGCCGCGCACGTCGGTCCCGCTCTGCGTGCTGTCGAACAACAGCTCGGTTTCGAGCTTGGTCGTGGTCACGCGCGTCGACTGGCGCGGCTGGCCGCCGCCCGTGCCCGAGCTGCCGCTCTCCTCGTCCTGCAGCTTGTTGGTCAGGCTCACTTTCAGCGAGGCCGGGTTGAACAGCACCGTCATCGCCTCGTCGTCGCTCTGCCCGACGACACGAAGGGTGGCGCGCGTGGGCATCAGACGACCTCGTTCATGTGCAGGCCTTCATGCACGAGATGAAGCTCCTCGATCGCCACTTCGGTCCCGCGCGCGTTCAGGTCGCCGGCGCGGAACTTCACCGGCATCGCGCTCTGCAGCCGCCAGCCCATCACCGGCTTGCGGTCCCGGATCAGTGCGATCGTGACGTTGCAGCGGGTCGGCACGCCCCAGCCGCCGTTCTGTGCGCCGTCGGCGCCGGCCCACAGCGCCCACCAGCGCCAGAGGTGGCGCGACTCCATCATTCCGCGCTTCAGCACCACGGTGGCAAACGTGACCTGGCCCGGACGCTGCCGGACGCCGTAGTTGCGTCCGCCTTCCTTGATCGCCTTGGCCTCCATCGTGGCCTCGAGACCAGTCACTTCGCTGAAGCCGCCGCTGATCGCCGTGTCGATGCCGTCCATCGGTGTCGAGCTCGCTCCGTCGCGCGGCGAGAAATGCACGTGAAAGGCAAAGGCGCCGAACGGGCTTCCTGGATCCTCGCCTTCGGGAACGGCAATCGGCATCAGGCGACCCTCGCTGACGTCCCGCCACCCTGCGCGAGGGCCAGCGTGACGGTGATGTTGTTGATCGGTTGAGCGGCGGTGATCGACACGGTCGCGATGACGCGGCCGGCGTCAAGGTCGGCTTGCGTCATGGTGGAGCGATCGCACCGCACCGTGAACGCCTCGGCCGGCGTCGCACCGGCCAGCGCACCGGCGCTGCGCAGCCGCTGCAGGAACAGCTCGAGCTCGTCGCGCACCGCGGCCCACAGCGCGGGTCCGGAATTCTCGAACAGGCGCTGCTGGCCGAGCTGCCGCGCCGCGCGCAACAGAATGCCCATCAGGCGCGACACGCCTCCGGCGCGCCACGCGGGATCGGTCGACATGGTCGCGTCACTCATCAACGCGAAGCCCTGCGGTCCGGTCGCGATCAGGGAGAGCCGGTCGCCCAGCCAGTCGGCACCGCCGCCCGGCAGCCCACGGCGCAATGCCCCGGTTCCGAGCTCCGGCAGCGCACGCCGAACCGTGGTGAGCGTGGTACCGGCCGCGCTGCGGAAGGCGCCCTTGCGCAATGCGCTGCGTGCGAGCGCGCCGGCGAGGATGCCTTCCGCCGCGTGCACGCCCTCCGGAAGCAGTGCGCTATCCTCCGTCTCGATCCACGGATAGGCGAGCTGCAACCGGGCGCTGCCGATTCGTGCGCGCGTCAGGAGCGCACCGCCCGGCACGGCGCCATCGCTCAGCACGGCCATCGGCCATCCCTCGGCGCCGTGCGGCACGCTGCCCACGCGCCGCGAGGGCAGAGGCAGACTCGCGACGACCATGACATCGCGCCGCTGCGCCACCGTGCGCACGGGCGACAGCAGATCGAGCACGAATCGGATCGCCGACGCCCAGTCCGCGTACCCCGCGCGGTCGAGACGCGGCGCAGCAACCGCCGGACGTGTTCCGCGGCTGGCCGGCAGGAAACCGGGGGCCGGCGGCGCGCACGGCTTGAACTGCTCGGGCGGCGGCGGAGGCGCCGGCAGATCGGGGATCGGTAGCGGCGCGCCCGCGATCAGCTCCGGCAGGTCCGGCAGCGAGAACATCGCCGCCTCCTCGACACCGAAGACGTGCGCCGCGCCACGCCAGGTGCCCGGGCTGGTCGCGTCGGCTGGCGTGCCGCGACCACCGAAGCCGGGCAGCAGCGGCACGCGAAGCGCCGGGTCGTCGGGCGGGTCGATGGCCCTCCAGGAGATGAGGCGCCGCTTCGCGGCCGCGACGTCGGCGGCGGCCGCATCGACCAGGAGCGGCAGTGGATCGCCGGTGCGTACGATCACGGCGCGGATGCCGCCCTCCGCGAAGAAGCTCTTGACCGCGAGCCCGAGCGCGCACGGAAGGCGCCGCGGGTCGCCCGTCGCGACCGGTCGCTGATCCCACGCGAACAGCGCATCGAACGCATCGAAGCTGTCGACCGGCACGGGCATGTCCAGCAGCGCCTCGGTCGCAGCGCTCCCGCGCGTGAACGGTCCGCGGCCGGCCCAGCCAGCCTGCTCGAGCTGGGCGCGCAACTCGGCGGGCACCGGGGTGGCGCGACGCGCGACCAGCCCGACGAACAGCGCCACGTCGGCGCGCGACGAGAGGCCGGCGGCAGGCCGCGGTGCTTCGCGAAGGACGAGTTCGGGAAAGGGCATCGCGTGGTCTCCAGCGTGCCGCCCGGCTCAGTCGGCGAACTCGAATCCTTCGCTGGTGATCACCAGTTCCTCCATCGCCACGTCACTGCCGCCCTTGCCGGCCAGCGTCGGCCCGGTCCATTTCATCGGGCGCGCGTTGATAAGCTTCCAGCGCATGACCGGGTTGCCTTGCTCGTCGTTCAATGTGATGAGCACATTGCGCTGGGTCTTCGGGCTGCGGCGGGTGTCGGCGATCCACTGCCAGAAGTTCGTGGTGCCCATGACGCCGCGCTTCAGCGTCACGTCCGCGGCCTTGTGCAGGCCGGGCACCTTCCGCACACGGTTCTCCTTGTCGTTTCCCTGGCGGTAGTCCATCAGCGTGATCTCGGTGCCGAGACCGCTGACGTCCGTGAAGCCGCCCACCGCGGTAGCGGCGTCCGACCCGTCGTTCAACTCGACCACGAAGTTGAACGCACCGTAGGGCGTGTCGCGTAGAACAGCCATGACGAGTGCTCCTGTCAGTCGCGCGCGTCGGCCGTCTTCTGGCCGATGCGGAAGATCACGAATTCGGCGGGCTTCAGGGCCGCCACGCCGACCAGGCAGACCAGACGCCCATTGTCCAGATCGTTCTGCGTCATGGTGCTGCGATCGCAGCGCACGAAGAACGCTTCCTTCGGCGTGGCACCGAGCAACGCGCCGACGATCCACTCGTTGTAGAGGAAGTCGCTCACGGTGGTGCGGACGTTCGCCCACAGCCGCTCGCCGTTCGGCTCGAACACCGCCCACTGCGTGCCGCGATCGATCGACGCCTCGAGGTACAGAAAGTAGCGGCGCACGTTGACGTACTTCCATTCCGGATCGCTCGACAGCGTGCGCGCGCCCCACACCCGTATCCCTCGGTTGGGCAGCGCCCGAATGCAGTTGATGCCGAGCGGGTTGAGCACCTCCTGCTCTCCGAACCGCACGTCGCGCTCGAGGCCGAGCGCGCCGGTCACCGTTTCGTTCGCCGGCGCTTTGAACACGCCGCGCTGGATGTCGCTGCGCGCGTAGATGCCGCACACCGAGCCGGACGGCGGCAGGAGAATCTCACGCGGCTCGGTGGGATCGGTTGCGGCCACCGGGTTGGCGACGCGGATCCACGGGTAATAGAGCGCCGCATATTTGGAGTCGAGCAGACTCTTGAGCGAGCGCACGCCGGCCGGATCCAGCGACGGCGGCGTGTCCAGCACCGCGATGCGATATGCACGCCGCGCCTCGGCGTGACCGATCAGCAGCTGGTTGACCGACGCCGGCGTCGGCGCAGCGAACGAGGAGGCGCCGGGCGCGGCGACGATCGACACGTCCTCCAGTGCGAGCAGCCGGTTCAGTGCCGACGTGTAGTCGGCATCGGCTGGTGCCCCCGTACCATCCGACCCGCCCGTCAGCGAAACGGACCGCTCGGTCCCCGTGAGCAGGCCACTGCGCAAGGTGAACGCCGTGATGTTGGTGCCGATCTGGAGCACGATCGGATTGGTCAGCGCATCGGCGGCCACGGGCGGGTTTGCGCCCAACACCAGTCCCGCGTAACGCGGATGGCGCGAATGAAAACCGAGGCCCGAATATTCCGCGACCACGCCAGTCGCGGCGGTGACCTCGACACCGAGGCTCATGATGGTGGCGGGGGCATCGTCGGCGAGGGCGTCCCAGCCGGTGAGGTTCGCCGCCGTCGTGACCAGCGGCGCCTGACCGGGCCCGCCCATCACGAAGAACTCCGCGCCCTGCTGCACCATCGTGCCCGCAGGCTGACGCAGCGCCAGCCGCTTGCTCGTCGCCAGCGACTCGCTCACGAGGCGGACGACGAAGTTCGTGCCCGGCTGCCCCGGCACACCGGCGCCCCCCGCGAAGCGCGCAACGATCGCGATCGCATCCGTCGCGGCGGGCGGCGCTGCGGGCGGCGCGGCCGCATTCAGCGGGCCGCTGCCCGCTGGCAGCGCGCCCGCGCCCAGAATGCGCGCCACATAGAGCCGGCTGCCGCCATTGGCGAAGAACGCCGACGCCGCATGCGCGAGGAAGTTGAGCGTTGACGCGCCGCCGATCATGAGGTTGTCGACGCCGCCGTAGGCGCGCTCATAGTCGGCGAACGACGTGAGCAGCGGCGGCGTGACTCCGCTCGCGCCGGCACTGACCGGACCGCGCGCCGTGAGGCCGACGAACGCCGCGGTACTGGTGCCCACGCCCTCGATGGACTTGGCGCGGAAGCTCGTCTCCTCGACGTAAACAGCTGGAGCTAGGTATTCGGGCATTGCGGGCCTCCTGCACCGAACGCCGTCACGGCGTCCATGCGATCGTGGCGATGTGCGTGCGGCCGGCCTCGACGCGCACGACCTGTGGTGGCGTGGCAGCGCCGCTCAATCGCGCCGCGAGATCATCGGGATCGATGAAACCGCGCATGCGACGGCGCGCAGCATCACGTGCCTCGGCGACCTCGTCGTCGCGGTGAAAGCGAGCCAGTAGTGGATCGACGACGGCGTCGAGCTCGGCTGAGATGTCGCGGCTGACGACCGCGCCGGCGCCGGGGCTGGCCAGCGGCACACCGGGCACGAGCAGTAACGCGTCGCCCGCGGCATCCGTCATCGCGCGCGCCTCGGGACGACCGCCTTCGAGGCGCAGCCGTACCAGCGCCCCTTCGACGCGACGGTTGTCGTCGGCACGGCGCACGGTCACCGACAGAGCGGCGGTGTGACCCGCGAGCTCGGCCAGGGGCGTGGGCAGCAGCGCGACCTCGATCGCCTGGAACAGCGATTCCGGTTGCTCGAAATGGGTCGGGTCGGGATCGCGAGGCAACGCCACTCCGGCACGCCGCGCCGCCAGCGCGGGATCGGCGGGCCGGATGTCGAGCTGCAGCGTGACCGAGCCCACCGCGGGCGCCGCCGGGATCGGATCGAACGCGGCGGTGTAGGCCTCGAAGCCCGACGCTTCGGCAATCACCAGCGCGCCAGGGCGCTTGGCAAACAACCGTACCCCGTCGGCCGCGACGGAAACCGGCGAGAGCACGCGTGCGCCGAGCGCATCGGTGAAGGTCAGCAGCGCGAGGACGCGCCGGTCGAGCAGGTCGTACGCGGGGGCGACCATCAGGTGCCTCGCACGGTCCCGACTGACTCGGCAATCGGATCGGTGTCGGCAAATCCGAAGCGGCTTCCCACGACCGCGGGCCACGTCGGCGTGGCGCCGTAGCCGATGCGGATGACGCGCGCACGGAACGTCGTGCAGAGGCGGTACCGCATCTGCAGCGCGGCCCAGATGCGAAACAGTGCGTCGTCCGTCGCCGTCTCGGGCACGATCTGCACCGTCTCGTCAAGCTCCCAGACGCCGGCGCCCACCAGCACCGAGCGATCCAGCTGCGGGTGTGTGGCGAGTTCCAACATCGCCCAGGCCAGGATCGATTGCTCCTCGACGGAAGCGGAGGACCACGCGGCCAGCATGTAATGGAGCTCGACGGCAATCACCGCATCGCCCGGCCGGGTGCGCGGCGATGGATGATCAGACATGACGATGCGCGTACAGGACAGCGTGAGCCCCGCGGTTGGTGGCGCAACCGTCGCCAATCGCGAAAGCGAAGCATGCGCGATCTCGAGCGCGGCGGGCACGGGCCCGAGCAGGCCTTCTGCAGCCAGCACATCACGCCGCGCGCGCAGGAGCGCCACCACGCTTTCGCCCACTGAATTGACTGCCGCGATCGCGGCCATGACGCTAGGGCTCCTCCGTGGCCGGCGCAACGCCGGCGGTCGTCAGGATCACCGCGTGGCGGCGTTCTGCGCCGTCGATTCGCTCCCCGGTCGTGTGTTGTCCGTGCGGCGTCACCGGTGACGGCGCATCGGCAAACGCCGCGCCAAACGCGAAACGGTCGATTTGTGCGGCCTTGCGCACGCCGCGCAGGCGCATTGTCACGGCTCGTGTAACGGCGTTCGCGACACGCGCCGTGACACTGTCACAGGCTCCTGCGCATCTTCCGGTCGCGACGATTCGACGTCGCGAGCGGAACGCGCACGGACCGAATCGCGGCGATGCCGGCCATCTTTCCAGTGATGAAGAGACACGGCCCTCTCGCGTGCATGAGTGCGGGGCGCAACGTGCGACGCGAGCCGCTACCGAGTGCTGCGACGATCCCTGGCGGGTCCGAAGCGGCTCTCGTAGCGGCGTACCGCGCGTTCCAGGACGTCCAGCAGCTCCAGCGCGTAGACGGGGCTGGTGACGATGCGCGTGTGGCAGGTGCGCGGTTTGCTCGCGTAGGTGTCACCGAACTCGATCACGAACTCGAAGGCCGTGTGACCGACCTCGAAGTAGTTCGCGTAGAGCGGGCGGGCGACCCTAGCGGATTTGCGACTTGGCCCTGAGCGCCCCATGACCCGATCCACAGCGAGCATATTCAACGCCAGCATCGGGTCGAGTACGGGAATGAGCGGACAACGCCCCTGCCGACGGTGAGTTGCCGTCGATGACGCCCGTGCCGATCGGATTGCGGTGAAGGGGAGCGCGACAGGCGCTGTGACAGCGGATCAGCGACGACCCCCGCCAATCCGCGAGTCGCGTGTCACAGGGGGTGTAACGCCGGGTGTCACGCTCCGCTGCGCCACCGTGTCATCGCTCGAACGGACGACCGAGTACTTCGCCATCCGGCGATACAGCGTCATGCGCGAGCACTCGAGGATTTCGGCCGCACGGCTCTTGTTCCACCGCGCGGCGAAGAGTGCGTCGAGCAGCGCGCGCCGTTCGGGATCGCCCGCGTTGCAGAATCGCTCGAGCCGCCGCCGGAACGTCTCGGGAAGATCTTCTACGCGTACCGGGTCGGACGCGGGACAGACGAACAGGCTTTCGACGAGGTTCTTCAGCTCGCGCACGTTGCCCGGCCACTCGTACGATTCGAGCGCCGTCCTGACATCCTCCGACAGGTGAACCTGTCGTGAGGCGTGTGCGTTGAACGTGTGCAGGTAATGATCCAGCAGTTCCCGGATGTCTCCGCGTCGCTCGCGCAGCGGCGGCAGGCGGACAGACGCGACGTGCAACCGGTAGTAGAGATCCTTGCGGAATCGACCGGTCCCGACGGAGGTCTCGAGATCCTCGTTGGTAGCCGCGACGATCCGGATGTCGAGCGGGATTCGTCCGCGCCCCCCGAGCCGATAGACTTCGCGCGACTCGATTGCGCGCAGGATCTTCGCCTGCGCCTGCAGGCCCATCTCGCCGATTTCGTCCAGGAAGACCGTGCCCCCGTGGGCGCTTTCGAGCAGGCCGGCGTGCGTCGCCGACGCGCCAGTAAAAGCGCCCCGCTCATGGCCGAAGAGCTCATTCTCGAGCAGCGTGTCCGGAATGGCGGCACAGTTGACGGGCACAAACGGCCGGCGCCGGCGCCCGCTGCGCTCGTGCAGGTAGGAGGCCGCCAGTTCCTTTCCGGTCCCGGTCTCTCCCGTGATGAGCACGTTCGCATCGCCATGCGCTGCCTGGTCGAGGTACGTCTGCACGCGTTGCATGGCCGCGCTGGAGCCGATGAGCACTGGTCGGGCCACTGGCGCCGTCGAAGGCGCAGGTGCTGGCGCACGATTCAGCGACCGGGTCAGGCTCGCGATCAACTCCTGGCGATCGAGTGGATACCGCAGATAGTCGGTCACGCCCGCGCGGAGCGCCGCAACCGCGAGGGCCTCGGACCCGTGCTCGACGAGAAGGAGGACGGGGAGACCGGGCGTCGAACTGCGGATGTCAGCGACGGCCCGCAGTGCCCCGTCGCGAGTTGTTTCACCGCAGGCGACGAGGACGACCTTCGGTTGGAGAACACGACACAACGAGGCAGCCTGGCTGACGTCGCCCGTCGCTTCGACGGTGAAGCCGGAGGCAGAGACCGTTGCGTAAATACCCTCGCGCCGACCGCTGTCGGGATCCGCGAGAAGGATCGCCGGAGTGCGCATGGCCGTACCGAACTTGCGGGGGCAGGGGCAATAATAATCTGATCGAACGTCGCGCGGATGTGGAGTCCTTGCAGGAAGACGATATGGCGGTTCCAAGAGATCGAGGCCTCGAACGTGTCGCCGCCCTCGAGCCGCTGACTCGGAAATGGATGTCGATGCGGCGGGTCCCTCGGACCTGCCAGTCTCCTGGGATCGCACCCCGGGGTGCCGACCACGGTCGGAATGACTGGAGGTCTGCGCTGATGCGACGTCCGCGCACGACGACCATCAGAAGCTGAGAGAGAAACCCGACGGTCACCAGGACGGCCACCGCATCGATCGGGAGCAGGAACAGCAGAACGACGAGGCGCTGAGGATCGTCGTTAATTCATCCGCCCTGTGATGACGGCACCGATGAAGGCCCACGAAAACACGAGCCCGCCGGAACCGATGCCGAGCGACAGGGCATACATGATCCCCTTGCCCAACGCGATGACTGCCGGGTTCTCCTCACCGGACCAGTCGTAGTCCTGCCCGATGGCGCTCTCGGATGCGCTCTCGACTGCGCGGAATACACAGCGGGAAAGTTGGCGAGCCGGTGCACGAGCGTCAGCCGCGCAATGTCGCGATTCCGCAGAGCGTAACACGCCACGTTGCCGCCGTGGCTGTGAGCGACGATGACCTGGCGCGAGTCCGGATAGTCGAGCGCGAGCCGGCGCAGATGTTCGCCGAGTTCGGAGGCGCCCCTCTCGCGCTCGCGATGCGAGTTGGCGCCGCTCCATCGAAATGGGTGAAACAGCGCGGAACGGCGAGCCGGCGTGCGAGCTCCTGCTGGAACGCGCGAACCCGGTCGGGTCCATTGGGCATCGCGCGCAAACGTACCGTGGATCAACGTAATGATGAGCGGCGCCGAAAGCGCGGACTGCGCATCGATCGACCGTCTCCGGCGGTCGGCCGGAACGGCGGCCGATGGGCAAATGGATCGGTCGCGGCTCACCTCGTCATCTTCGCACTCCAGCGCGCAACCCGGCGAATGCGCAATCGCGCCGTCGATACGACCCCCGCCAGGAGTTTTACGCAGGCCTCACACGCGAGCGCGAGCTGGAACATGACGCCCAGGTGCCCTTTCTTGCCCGTCCGCGGCTCGTCGCCGAACGCCAAGAGCCGCAGCGTCTCCCAAACCGGTCTGGATGTTCGGCTGATACGTGGCGTTCTCGCTGCCGAACACGTACGCCTCAATCGACACGCGCGCGACGGCGAGGGCCGCATGTCCACGTGCCATCACCGGCCCTGCCCGATCCTCGTGCGACCGCTCGGCTCCTGGGCCCGCTTCATGGCGGGCCCCATGGTCGAGACGTTCGCGGTGGCGTGCCTCTCGGCTCGTCATCGGCTTCTCGCCTGACACCTCTCGCGGTTAGCATTAACGCCCGTTCTCGGTCCCTCGACAACTCCCCCTCACGACAGAACGTGGACTGGCGGACCACAACAGAACGAAACATGACGGTTTCGTATCCTGTCCGAACGTACCTCTAGCCCTCGTCGGTCGAACTCACCTCTAACTGCCAGTCTTTTTCAGATCAACCGAAGCATGGCTGCCGTGGAACGCGTCTTGGTGAAGTGCTTCACCGCCAAGTGTCTGTCCGGGCGTCTTGAGAAATCGCGTGACTTCAGTTGGGGGAAGAACTATGCAGCCGAGCGAATGCCGTGGTGCGTCCCGTTGGTTCCGGATCTGCTCGGTCGTCTTCGTGGCGGTTCTCGCAGGAGCGACAAGTCATCCCAGCGCCTCGAGTCGGACTCCAGGCCTTTCCATGCCTGATACCGAGACGAGACGTCGCATAGCCGACGCGTACGGCAGACAGCCGCTTGGCTTCGAGGCCAATCGCGGCCAGACCGACGCCGAGGTGCAGTTCGTGTCACGCGGCGCGGGGTACACCCTGTTCCTCACGGCGACGGAAGCGGTCCTGACATTGCGCGCGGCTTCTCCTGAAACGGCTCCGTTCACATCGTCGACGCCTCTGCGGATGAAACTCGTTGACGGCAACCCCATGCCGCGCGTCTCGCAGAGCGGAGAACTGGCTGAAAAGAGCAACTACATTACCGGGAGCGACCGCCGACACTGGCACACCGACATTCCCCGTTACGCGAACGTCACGTACCACGACGTCTATCCTGGAGTGGATCTCGTCTACTACGGCAATCAACGGCAACTCGAGTACGACTTCATCGTCTCTCCTGGCGCCGATCCGGAGGACATCGAGCTGACGTTCGATGGCGCGGAGAACATTCATGTGGACGATGCCGGCGATCTTGTGCTCGGCAGGGGCGACTCTGAAGTCCAGCTCAAGAAGCCGGTTATGTATCAGGAAACCGACGGTCATCGCGTCGAGATTCCCGGCGGCTACCGAACAACTGCCAGCGACAGGGTTGCCTTCAATCTCGGGCCGTACGACTCGACGAAGCCACTGGTTGTTGATCCGGTCCTCGTCTACTCGACGTATCTCGGAGGGAGCGACAGGGATCTCGCGCTGGGAATCGCCATCGACTATCAGGGTTTCCCGTACGTCTCCGGCTACGCAAATTCCGTCGACTTTCCCACGCTGGGTGCGCGACAGCCCGCGTGCGCTGTCGCCATCGCCATCGAGGGTCATCAGCCTTGCGAGGACGCCTTCATTACCAAGATTGGCTTCTACTCAACCTATATCGGTGGGACCTCGGGGGACATCGCAACCGGTGTCGCCGTGCGGCCTGACACCGGGGAGGCCTACATCACCGGCTGGACCCGCTCGCCGGACTTCCCGACCGCCAATGCGATCGACCCCGTGTTCGGCGATGATCCGTCGCGCGAGCGAGGCTTCGCCGCCAAACTCAGCCCGGACGGATCCGAGCTGCTGTACTCGACGTATCTCGGTGGCGATGCATCGTCTGTGCGCGCGAACGCCATTGCGCTCGATTCCAGCGGCGCGCCCTACGTAACAGGCGCGGTTCGTGATTCGCTCGATGGGCCGTCCGATGTGTTTGTGACCAAGCTCACTCCCGATGGATCCGCGTTGGCGTACTCCAGTCGTTTTGGTGGCTCGGCGCATGACGTTGCCTACGCCATTGCAGTAGATGCCCAGGGCTCTGCGTCGGTGACCGGGGCAACCGATTCGTACGACTTCCCGCAAGCCGGTTCGCCTCAACCGTTCAGCGGAGGCTTCGTCGCCAGGCTGGTTCCGGATGGATTTGGATTCGTTTACTCCACGTTCTTGTTCGGCACCGGCACAGGCATCGCGACCGCCGAACCGTATACATACGTCACGGGAGTGATGCCTGGCCGTTCGTACGACCAGTTTTCTCCCGCGGGTCCCGGCGGTGGACCTACCGATGCGTTCGTCGAGGTTCTCGGCGGCGGTGGCCAACCGGCCAACTTCACGCACCTTGGCGGAACCGGAGAAGACCGCGGGTCGGCAATTGGAGTCGACTTTGCGGGCAACGTCTGGGTCACGGGTGTGACCACGTCCACCGATTTCCCCCTCGCGAATCCGCTGCAGGGACGAGTCCGCGATCTCGACGCGTTCGTCGTGAGATTCAATCCCGGTCTGGTGCCCCTCTTCTCGACGTACCTGGGCGGCAGCGGCCACGAACAACTCGTCGCCGATATCGCGAATATGCCCTGGCCGCCGGGGCCAGCGCTCGCCGTGGACCGTGTCGGCTCGATCACGTATCAGTTCGGTGGGCCACCCAGAGTCAGCCTCGCATTTATCGCCGGCTTTACGGATTCGACCGACTTTCCCACCGCAGGATTCCTCCCTGCAACGCAGCCGACCCTCAACGGAGCTATCAATGGCTTCGTCACGTGGATCGTCGACGATGGAGCCCCCACCAAACCTGACTTGGTGGTGACCGAAATGGGTGGGGTACCCGCCGAAGTCGAGCTCGGCTCCCCACTGCACTACCTGCTGGAGGTGACGAACAAGGGTCCGGCGCGCGCCAGGGACGTGACGTTCCTCGACAAGCTGCCGGCGGGAGCGATCGTCGGCGATGTCGCGGTCATCACGCCGCCGTCCACCACGTCCTATCCGCGTAGCTGCGAGCACGCCGGCATGTGGGTGGCCTGCAGACTCTGGCCGTTGTCAGAGGGCCAGAGCGTCTTCATCAGAATCGACGTGATGGCCACAACTGTTGGAGCGCAGATCAACACGGCGGCGGTGGAGGATGAGGGCGTGTGTCCTCCCGCAGTATGCATTTCGAACGCGTTCCTCAATTGGTTCAATGGTTTCACTCAGGACTTGATCTGGGGAGAAGATGCCGGCCGCGACAAGGATATCCACGACAACTCTGTGACAACGACGACGATTGTGACCCCCGGATCGGTCGACCTGTCGGTCACAGGTCTTGCGTCGCCGGTTGTCGTGATGCTCGACGGCACCATCACATACACCCTCGACGTCAAGAATCCTGGATCAATGGCGACCGCAGCGACGCTCACTGACAGCCTGCCAGCCGGCACGGCCCTCATCTCCGCCACGCAATCCGGAAGTGGTGGAAGCTGCACGGGAACCGCTGTGATCACGTGTGAATGGCCGTCGTTGCCTGGCACCGCGCGGGTCACCATCGTCGTTCGAGCCACGTCGCCGAAAATGGTCACCAATACAGCCATCGTGACGGGCGCGTCGCCCGATCCGAATATCACCAACAACGCCGTCACACTTCTGACGAGAGTCAACAGGCCGCCAACCGCCAATGCGGGTCCGGACCAAAACGCGTCCGCAGGCGCAACCTGTCAGGCGCTCGTAACGCTGAGCGGCACGGGCTCGAGCGATCCGGACGGCGACACGCTGACGAATGCGTGGACGATTGACAACCAGCTGCCGCCGCCGACTCTGTTCTCGCCCGTCGATCCTTCAACCGGAATGGTGACGGGGCCGACGATCACGGGGCCGGTCTCACCAGGCGTCCACACGGTGATGCTGACGGTCACCGATGGATTTGGCGGAGTCTCGTCCGACACAGTCGTTGTGACGGTTCGTGATCTGACAGCTCCGACGTTCAGCGGCGTGCCCGCGCCTGTCACCATCGAGCAATCGAGTCCATCAGGTGCGCCGTTGGCGATACCGATGCCGATCGGGCTGGACAACTGCAGCGGCGCCGTCGCGGTGTCGAGCAACGCCCCTGCGTTGTTCCCGCCGGGCCCCACTCTCGTGACATTCACCGCGATCGACGCGGCCGGCAACAGCGCAACTGCCACCACGACGGTGACGGTCGTCGATCGCGTTGCGCCTGTCCTGGGGATTGCGTCGCCACAAGCGCGGGCGTATCTCCACTCCGACGCCCTGACCGTGAGCCTTTCGGCCACGGATGCCGGGTCGGGCCTTAGTGCCGGGATGCCGATTGCCCGGCTCGACGGCGCGGCGGTCGTGAATGGTCAGAGCATCAGCCTGTTGACGCGTGCCCTGGGCACGCACAACTTCGTGCTGACGGCTACCGACGTGGCCGGAAATTCCCGCAGCCAGAGTGTCACGTTCACCGTCATCGCAACGATCGACAGCCTGGTCGCGTCGGTAAACGTGTTCGCTGGCCAGCACATGATCGATGATTCCTCTACGGTGAAGAGCCTTCTGGGGAAACTGAACGACGCCAAAGACTTGATACAGCGAGGCAAGAACCCGTCCGCCATCGAGAAACTCCAGGGCTTCATCGACCTGGTCACCACACAGCGAGGACGCCACATCACCGACGACGCCGCACAGATACTCATCGCCGACGCCCGGTACCTGATCGACACGCTGCGATAAGACTTTCCGACGTGTCGTGCCAGCCGGCATCGAACCGATTCGCACTACCTGAACGTCACGGACGAGGAGCTGCGAACGTCGGTGCAGGAAAAGCTCTGGACGCGCGTGTAGGTTGAACGGAGCCCACGACTGAACGGCGCGTTAGGCATTGCGAAGTCGAGCCGAACCCTGTATGGTGAGTGTATGGCACGCCTGATCTCGACCACCGTGCGCCTCGACGAGGAGGACGTTCGCGCTCTTAAACGCGCGCGGGCAGCCGGATATTCGACCTCGGAGCTCGTTCGAAAAGGGTTGCGGGTGGTCGCTTCGCGCTATTACAAGGGCCGCCGCCCTCCAACGACGCGCCTCTTCGAGTCAACGGATACAAAGCTGGGAGATGAATCCGAGCTGTTCCGGGATCTCGAGGATTGAGCCGGCCGCTCATCGCCGATACTGGCGGCCTCCTTCGCGGGCTCGCGCGAAAGCCGAACGGTAAGCCGAGTTTTGCTGATTACGAATCCGCCCTGACATCGGCGAGCGTCGTCATCGTGCCAGCGTTGGTGCTCGCCGAAGTCGACTACTTCCTTCGAGACGAACGCGCAGCGATGCGCAAGCTGATCGCCGAGATCTTCGACCCGGCCACGCGATACGAATATGAACTCGCGTTGCCCTCCGACATCGTGCGTGCGCTCGAAATGGATGCGAAGTTCAAGGAGTTGAACCTCGGACTGGTCGACGGCACTGTAGCTGCCGTTGCCGAGCGACGGAAGGTATCCCGCGTGCTGACGACGGATCGGCGCGACTTCGGCGCGATCCGCATCGGCCAGCGCTTCACGCAACCACTCGAACTCGTTCCATAGACCCTGGTCATGGTTTGGCAATGCTACGCCGGGAACTCAGCAGAGCCCCGTCCGTACGCAAAAAGGGATGCCGAAGCGCCCGCGAGGTTCTACCGCTTGTCAGCCGACAGTTGAAAATTTGGTTGCGGGGGCCCGCCACCAGCGGTACTTGCAGCTGTGGAGTGGGGCGGCATGAGGCGCCACGCCCACGCAAGATCGCGTTGTTAGGTGGCACCCTCTGCGACTCGGCCTAACCTTGGAAGCTCCGCAATCGGCCAAAAGCGGACGTTCCGTTAATCATTACGACCGCCGTGGGGTCATCCGCGGTATCCAGCGCGGGACGGCGGCGCGGAACGCCTCGTACTCTTTCCCAAACGTCTCCTCGAGCGTGGGTTCTTCGTACGCCACGACGGCGACGTGGAAGACGAGCCACCACAGCGCGCCGTAGACGATGAGGCGCGAATCGCCCATCAGCACCGCTTGACCCAGGATGATGGCAAC
>Ga0070698_100001807_pt1 | contig 23791 bp, 17 predicted proteins | sample KBSK1502metaG_FD_65477 | JGI IMG/M metagenome (GOLD analysis project Ga0070698, IMG submission 65477) | Corn, switchgrass and miscanthus rhizosphere microbial communities from Kellogg Biological Station, Michigan, USA - KBS K1-50-2 metaG | ecosystem: Host-associated > Plants > Roots >... | reverse complement strand
ACTACCGCGGAGGAACCCCACAAGGGTCCTCCGCAAAGTTTCGTTTCGGGCTAGATTTCTCTCGATGGTTTCGGGTGGGGCGTCTCTTCGAACTGCGGCGAAGTTATCCGTCCTCGTCATCGATGATGACCCGGACATCCTCGAGTACCTCCAGGACTTCCTCAGTGCGGAAGGCTTCGAGGTTACGACGCTCGCGGATCCGAGCCTCGCCGTCGAGCGCATTCGCGATGAGGTGTTTCACCTCGTCGTTCTCGATTTGATGATGCCCAAAGTTTCGGGGCTCGATCTGCTCGCGCAAATCCGCGCGGTCGACGACGACATCGCGGTCATCATTCTCACCGGGCATCCGTCGCTCGACAGCGCGACGGCATCGATCCAACACGAAGTCTCCGCCTACATTAACAAGCCATTCACGCCTGCGGAATTTCGCGACGTGATCGCGCGCATCGCGAAGAAAAAAGGTCTCGTGCTGCGGCGCGAAGACGAATTGCACGCCGCGATCGGCCGACAGATTCGCGATCTTCGCAAGGCGCGCGGTCTCACGCTCAAGCAGATGGCGCGGCGCACGAATTTGTCGGTCTCGCTGCTGTCGCAAATCGAGCGCGCCGAATCGAGCGCGTCGGTATCGAGCTTGTTCAAGGTTGCAACCGCACTCGACGTGCGGCTCACCGATCTGTTCGGCGGCTACTGACGACGCGATTCTCGCCTGTCGTGCGCTGATCGCGGCGCGGTTCGCATATGCTGCCGCCGTGCGTGCCCTGCTCTTGACCTTCCTCGTCGGTTGTTCGAGTCCCGCAAAGAAATCTACGCCGCCTGCCCCGCCGGTGTTCGAGCCGCCCGCACCGGCGAAGCCGGTGGAGCCACCGCCCGCGCCACCACCGGTCGAGGCGGATGCGTCGCCGACGGTGCCGAGTGGAGCTGCTGCCGCGCGCGACGCGGAGCTCGCGAAGGTTGCGAGCGCGTACGTGAGCGCGTTCACGAACGCGGACGCGGTGTTCACGCGCGATAGCAAGCGCATCGTGTTCGTGTCGAATCGAGACGGCCTGCCGCAGCTGTATGTCTCGACGGTGGGCAAGGCGCCTGCACCCGCGCAGCGCCTGGTCGACACAACGCAGCGCGTGGCCGTCGGGCCGATGTCCAAAGATGGCAAGTCCGTGCTGTTCCGATCGGATACCGGCGCCGACGAGCAGTGGTCGATCTTCCGCGTCGACCTCGACGGCAAGAACCTCGTCGAGCTCACGCCGGGTGAGCGATTACAGCGCGAGAAGCCGATCCTCGTCGATGCGCAGCCGACGATGATGTTCTATGCCGCGCGCAAGGTCTCCGAAGCGAAGACGACGCTGTATTCGGCATCGATCGCGACGCCGGGTCCGGCCAAGCCGATCTTCACGACGGAGGTGCCGGCGGACCTCGCCGATGTTGATCCGAAGGGCGCGGTCGCGCTCATGGCCGAGATCCCGATGCGCATCGACATGACGCTCGTGCGGGTCGATGTCGCGACCGGCAAGGGCGAGAAGCTCTACCCGAAGGACGGCAAGGTCACCCTGTTCGGCGCGAAGTTTTCCGCCGATGGCAAGCAGGTCTACGTCGCCACCGATGGTGGTGGCGAACAGCAGCTGCTGCTCGCGCTCGATGCAAAGTCGGGCAAGCAGCTCGCGAAATACAACGCGCCGGGTGAGATCACGTCGGTGGTCGTTGCCAAGAATGGCGGTCTCGTCGCGGTAACGGTCAGCGTCGGGACGCACTCGGAGATCGTGCTGCTCGACGGCAAGAAGCTCGCGCCCGCGAAGCAAAAGGTAAAACTTCCGCTTGGCTCGGGATTCACGACCGGGTTCTCGGAAGACGGCAAACGTCTCTCCGTGACGTGGTCGACGCCGAGCTCACCGCACGACGTGATCGCGATCGACACCGCAACGGGTTCAATCGATCCGCTGCGCATGGAGCAACGTCCGTCGCTGGCGTCGATGCCGAAGATCGAAGCGCAGGTCGTCGACGTTCCGGCATTCGACGGCGGCAAGATTCCAACCGTCGCGTACCTGCCCGCCGGCGAGCACGATAAACCGCATCCCGTCATCGTCGCTTATCACGGCGGACCTTCGGGTCTATCGATGCTGCGCTGGGCGCCTGCGATCGCGTTCTGGCTCTCGCAGGGGTACGTGTTCGTCGAGCCGAACGTGCGCGGCTCGAGCGGCTTTGGGCGTGCGTTCGAGGCTGGCGATAACGGCAAGAAACGCCTCGACGCATTCAAGGATATCGAGACGAGTGCACGCTGGGTCGCGCAGCAGCCGTGGGCCGACAAGACGAGGCTCGTCGTCTACGGCGGCAGTTACGGCGGCTACACGACGCTGATCGCGCTCTCGCACTGGCCCGACATCTGGCGTGCGGGCGTCGACTACTACGGCGTCGCGAATCTCAAGTCGTTCATGGCGATGACGTCTGGCTTGATTCGAAAGATCTTCCTCGAGGAGTTCGGCGATCCCGACAAAGATGCCGACTTCCTCGCGCAGATCTCGCCGCTGTCGCACGTCGGCAAGATCGTCGATCCGTGTTTCGTGTACGCGGGCGCGAACGATCCGCGCGTGCCGCGCACCGAGAGCGACCTGATCGTCAAGGCGCTGCGCCAGCGCCACGTGGCGAACGAGTACATGGTCGCCGACAACGAGGGTCACTCGATGTCGCGCACTGCAAATCAGATCCAGTTCTTCGCGCGCGTCGCGCGATTCTTGGAGACCGCACTCAAATGAAGGCGACGCGTGCAGTCACTGCGATGTTGATCGTCGCGTGTTCTGGCCCGGCGAAGCAGTCACCGCCCGTACCGCCGATGCCCGAGCCACCGGCACCCGCCAAGCCGGTGGAAGAAGCGCCGCCGCCGCCGACGAGCGTCGACGTCGATGTGTCGCCGACCGTCCCGAGCGGCGCCGATGCGGCACGCGACACAGAGCTCGGCAAGCTCGCCGCTGCGTACGTGAACGCGTTCACGAATGACGATGTCGTCTTCACGCGCGATGGCAAGCGCATCGTGTTCGTGTCCAATCGCGACGGGCTGCCACAGCTCTACCTCTCCGAGGTCAACAAGGCGGCAGCGCCCGCGAAACGCCTCACCGAGACGATGCAGCGAGTGTCACTCGGCGCGACGACGAAGGATGGCAAAGCGGTCGTGTTTCGGTCGGACACCGGCGCCGACGAGAACTGGTCGATCTTTCGCATCGATCTCGACGGCAAGAATCTCGTCGAGCTGACGACCGGCGACAAGCTCTCGCGCCAACGGCCGCTGCTCGTCGATGGCGCACCCGACAAGATGTTCTTCGCTGCGCGCGCGATGCGCGAAGCGAAGACGACGCTCTACTCGGCATCCGTCACCACGCCCGGGGCGGCGAAGCCGGTATACACGAGCGAGGCGCCGGCATTCATCACGGATGTCGATGGCAAAGCGACGCATGCGCTCGTGATCGAAATGCCGTCGCGCAGGGACACCTCGCTCATGCGGGTCGACCTCGCGTCGGGCAAAGCCGAGAAGGTCTACCCGCATACCGACAAAGCAACGCTGTTTGACGCCGCGTATTCGGCGGACGGCAAGCTCATCTACGTCGCGACCGACGGAGGCGGCGAGCAGAACATGCTTGTTGCGCTCGACGCAAAGAGCGGCAAGCAGGTCGCGCAGTACAAGCCGTCGCCGGCGACCGCAGCGATCCAGAGCATCAAGGTCGCGAAGAAAGGCGGGCGCATCGCGATCGCGATCGCGGCGGGGCCGCGCTCGGAAATCGTGCTGCTCGACGGTAAGAAGCTCTCGCCCGCAAAGCAGAAGGTGAAGCTGCCGCTCGGCACCGGCGCAATCGCCGCCTTCGCCGAAGACGGCAAGCAGCTGGCCGCGACGTGGTCGACGCCGAGCTCACCGCAAGACATCTTGGCGATCGATTCCGGCAGCGGCGCGACGAAACCGCTCCGCATGGAGTCGCGGCCAACGCTGCAGTCGATGCCGAAGATCGATGTGCAGCTCGTCGATATACCAGCCGCCGACGGCGCCAAAATCCCGGCGAACGTCTACGTGCCCGCCGGCGAGCACGATAAACCGCATCCAGTGCTCGTCGTGTTTCACGGCGGCCCTTCGCTGGTCTCGAAGATCAGCTGGTCTCCAGGTAACGAGTTCGTGCTGTCGCTCGGCTACGCGATCGTCGAGCCGAACGTGCGCGGCTCCGGCGGCTTCGGTCGCGGGTACGAAGCGGGCGACAACGGCAAGAAGCGCCTCGATGCGTTCAAGGATATGGAGACGAGCGCGCGCTGGGTCGCGCAACAGCCGTGGGCCGACAAGACGAAGCTCGTCGTCGGCGGCGAAAGCTATGGCGGGTACGCCGCGCTTGTCGCGCTCGCGCGCTGGCCCGATATCTGGCGCGCCGGCATCGACTACTTCGGCATCGTCAACCTCAAGACGTTCATGGCGACGACGTCGGGCGCGATCCGCAAGGTGTTCCAGGACGAGTTCGGCGACCCCGACAAGGACGCCGAGTTTCTCGCGCAGATCTCGCCGCTCACCGATGTCGACAAGATCGCCGACCCGCTGTTCGTCTATGCCGGCGCGAACGACCCGCGTGTGCCGAAAACGGAAAGCGACCAGATCGTCAAGGCGCTGCGCCAGCGCGGCGTTGCCGTCGAATACATGGTCGTCGGCAACGAGGGACACTCGCTGTCGCGGACGGCGACATACATCGAAGCGCTCGCACGCACGGCCCGGTTTCTCGAGACCGCGCTCAAATGAACGAGTAGTGATAGCGTCGGCCCGTGCTGCCTATTCGTATCGCGCCGTCGATCCTTTCAGCCGACTTCGGGCGGCTCGCCGAAGAAGTCGCGGCCATCGCGACCGCCGACTACGTCCACGTCGATGTGATGGACGGCCACTTCGTGCCGAACCTGACGATCGGCCCGGTCGTGATCGAGGCGGTCAAGCGGGCGACGAAGCTGCCGCTCGATGTCCACCTCATGATCGAAGATGCCGAGCGCTGGGTCGGCGCGTACGCGAAGGCCGGCGCCGACCTGATCGGGGTCCACGCCGAAGCGTGTCCCCACCTACACCGCACGGTCGGGCAGATCCGCGAGCTCGGCAAGCAGGCGGTCGTCGTGCTCAACCCGCACACGCCGATCGAGGCGATCGAGTGGGTCCTGCGCGACGTCCAGATGGTGCTCGTCATGAGCGTGAACCCGGGCTTTGGCGGGCAGGCGTTCATCCCGAGCGCGGTCGAAAAGATCACGCGGCTGCGCCGGCTTATCGACGAGCGCGGCTACGCGGTCGAGATCGAAGTCGATGGCGGCGTGAAGGTCGATAACGTCGACCTCGTCGTGAAGGCCGGCGCGAACGTGATCGTGTCGGGCTCGGGCGTCTTCGGAACGAAGGACTACGCCGCGACGATCGCGGAGATGAGACGGCGAGCAGAAGCTGCGCGCAAGTGACTGCGACATGTGTCCGTTGCGTCGTGCTTGACCACGCGCGCTACGGATCCGTCTCGGCGTGAACACCATCTGCTTCGCCAGTCCTCGCTCGCGGCGCCGGCGGGTCCGCCAGCGACCCGCCGGGTTCCCTGTCGGGCGCCGCTGCGCTTCTCCGGACCGGCTCAGCAATCCATGTCCATGCTCGTTACCGATTCGCGACTCGGCGAGCACACGGGTACGTTACCCGGTCGCTCCTCGTCGAGAAGTTGCCCCGTTGTTTACGCTGCTGGCATATCGCGTGCTGCAACTGGCTCGCGGGAGGGTTTCGATGTCCACGCACTCGCGTTTCTCGCTGTCTATGATTGTCCGGATCACGTTGCTGGGGACTGTTGTCCTGGGGTCGCTTGTCGCCTGCGGCAATCACGTTGGCGACGACGATTGCGATCCCGCGACACAGAGCTGCCCATGCACACCCGGATCGTCAGAGTGTGGTGCAGGCAAGCACTGCGACGATTCCGGAACGTGCGTCGCTGACTGTGTCGGGCTGCAATGCTTCCAGGTCGACTGCGCGTCGATGGGCATGCCCGACACGACGATCAGCGGCACCGTCTACGCACCGAACGGCACCCTCCCCCTCTACAACGTGACCGTCTACGTGCCGAACGGACAGGTCCAACCGCTACCGACCGGGCTGTCGTGCGACCGCTGCGATCAGGTGCTGTCGGGCAACCCGCTCGTGATGACGAAGACGGATACCGCGGGCAACTTCACGCTGACAGGCGTACCGGCGACGAGCGATGTGCCGCTCGTCATCCAGGTCGGGCGATGGCGGCGACAGGTCACGATCCCGAGCGTCGCGGCATGCACGCAGACAAGCCTCGGGGCGAGCGAGACGCGTCTACCTCGCAACCAGAGCGAAGGTGATATTCCGCGCATGGCTCTGTCGACCGGTGGCGCCGACGCGCTCGAGTGCTTGCTGCGCAAGATCGGTCTCGATGACTCCGAGATCACGACGTCGGCGGGCACCGGCCGGCTTCATCTGTATGCGGGCGTCGGCGGCACGAACAAGTTCGATGGCGCGCTCGGCGGCATGCCGTTTCCGAATTCGACGGCGCTGTGGGCGGACTTCAACAGCCTCAAGAACTACGACGTCGTGTTCCTGTCGTGCGAAGGCAACCAGAACCCGAGCACGAAACCGCTGCCGTCGCGGCAAGCGATGAAGGAGTTCACCGACATGGGCGGCCGCATGTTCGCCTCGCACTGGCACAACATCTGGATCGATTCGGGGCCCGCGCCGTGGCCGAGCACGATCACGCGCGTCGACCTCGCGGATCTGAACTCGATCACCGCCGACATCGATCAGACGACGATGAAGGGCGGCGACCTCGCAGAGTGGCTACAGAACGTCGGCGCGTCGACGACGCTCGGCAAGATCGCGATCACGGCGGCGCAGCACACGGTCAAGGCGGTGAACACCGCGATTGCCGATCGATGGATCTATCTCGACAACACCGCGAACAATCAGCCATCGGTGCAATACCTGTCGTTCACGACGCCGCTCGAGCAACCGCTCGAGAGCCGCTGTGGGCGCGTCGTGTTCTCGGATATTCACGTTGCGTCGGGTGATCGTTCGAACACGAGCCTCGCGTATCCGTCGGGAGGATGTACGTCGAACGTCGCCGACATGACGCCGCAAGAGAAGGTGCTGGCGTTCATGATCTTCGATATCGGATCCTGCATCGACGGGCCGATCCTGTAGCCAGATCGGCTTATGCTTCGGGGCTATGGCCCCGGCGCCCAAGAAGAAGCCAAAGGCTGCGCCGCGGAAGAAGAAGCCGGCGACGGCGAAAAAGCCGGCAGCGAAGATGCCGGTCGCGCTCGTGCGCGGGCTCGCCGATGCGCTCGGCCGCGACGGCGAGGCGTATCAGGTCGGCGGCCTGGCGGAGAAGCTCGCGCCGCTTGGTGATGCAAAGGCAGCCGCTGCGGCGCGCGCGGTGCTCGCGCACACGCGCAAAGGCGCGCCGCTCGCGCGCGCGTATCTCAAGGCGCTCGTCGAGGACGACGCGAGCGAAGCCGCGAACGAGGTCGTGCGGTTCTGCGCGACGATGGAGCGCGGCCGGAAGTTTTTGCGGCCGGCGTTTGCCGCGGTCTGGCGCAAAGCAACCGACATCGCGGCGCTCGATACGGCGTGCAAGAACTTCGCGCGCGGTCTGCTCGACGATCCGGCGCTGCTCGATGCCGCCGTCGATGCGGCCGCAAAGCTCGGCGATGCCGCAGGCGCCGCGCAGCTCGCAGGTCGGCTCGAGCGCGCGCAGCGGCTCGCGCCATTGCTCGAACGGCTCGCCGGTGCCGCACCCGAGCGCGCGCGGGGGCGCGGAGAGGTCGCCGCTCTGTCGCAGCCGGATCGCTGGCACGTCTACGCGCGGGTCGTCGATAGCCCGCGGCGCTACGACGAGGACATCGCCGTCGATGCCGTGATCGCGCTGATGGATGATCCGCAGGTCGCGGATATGGCGCTGACGCCCGCGATCATCGACATGCGCTATCACGGCGGCAGTGCGCTCGTCGCGAAGTGGAAGGCGCGCGTCGCCGCAGGCGATAGTGCGCTCATCACGCGGCTCCTCGGCCTGTTCGAGTGGACGTCGCTGTGGGCGACCGACGACGAGCAGCTCGAACCGTTCATCCAGGCCCTGCTTCCGGCGGGTAAGCGGCCCGAGGTCTTCGCGTCGGTCGAGCATGCGCTCGCGGGCACGAGTGCCGTTGCGCGCGAGGCGGTGCTCGAAGGTTGGCTGCGCGAGCGCGAAGGCATCCGCGCATTCGATGATGCCCAGGTCGACAAGCTCGTGCGCATGGCGGTCACGATCGCGGAGGCGGGCGACAACACGAACGATCGCAAGGCGGCCAATCGAGCTCTGTGCTGCGCGCCGCATCCGGGTGCGCGTCACGCGCTGATGGATGCCGTGCGTAACGCGAGCACGCTCAAGAACGACGAGCTGCGGCGAAATCTCTATTTCGGGCTGTCCTCGTTCTCGCACGCCGATGTCTTGCCGTTTCTCGTCGAGCGCATGTTCGTCGAGCGCGAGGAATACTCGGCGCTGCTGCACGCGATTGGGACGCACCTCGATCATGCGGGGCACGTGCGCGTGCTCGCGACGCTCGTCGAGCGCGCGGCGGAACCCGACGCGATCCATGCAGCGACGGTGTACGCCGATACGCTGCTCTACGAGAAGAAATCGCCGAGGCTCCTCATCGATCTCGCGCGCTGCGTGATCGGCTGGCAGGCGACGACGAACGATGACGCGCGCCGGCTGCGCTACCTGTTCGAGCAGGCCACGGCGGCCGCGCTGCAGCTGATGCGTCCCGACGATGCGCGCGCGTTCCTCGCGCGTGCGCGTGTCCTGACGGACTCGACGTATTCGGATTACCGCGTCAAGGCTCGCGACGAGAAGACGCCGACGATCTTCGGCGAGAGCGCGACAAAGAAGAAGATCGCGGCGCTCGACGCGGGCAAGCTCGATCAGCAGATCGCGAAGGTGCGCGCGGAGGCCGACGCCGCGCGCGCCGCCGGCACGCCGATCGACGCGGACGATGCGCGGCTCGGCACGCTCGCGGGTTGCACGGTGTCGGCGCGCTTCTTCGTCGAGCCCGACACGCACGTCGTGTGGTTCTTCGACGAGGTCGGCGCGCTGCACGTCTACGATGGCTACAACGTCGCGCAGCCGGCCTTCGCGGTGAGCGGCACCGGCGGCGAAAGCATGTCGCCCACCGCGATGGTCGAATTCATCGGCGCGCCGAACGCCGAGGGCTTCACGCCGACGCTCGGCATCGACGAGCGCGCGCTGTTCATCGATGCGAAGGCCGCGCGCGTGCGCGAGCTGATCTCGCTCGGCGATCGCTTGCTGGTGTTCGATGGCACCGGCCGCGATATGTGGGATCGCATCTCGCTCACGGCGCTCGGGCTCAAGTTCGGTACGCCGGCAGAGGCGCGTCACACGTTTGGCCGGCTCGCAGCGACGGCGCAGCAGGTCGACCCGTGGTACGTCGAGGGCGCCGGCGCGGTGCGACGCACGTATTACTGCCCGTTGCCCGACGGCGGATACAACGAAGATGGCAGCGCGCGATGTGCGGTGCTCGGCAAAACGATCGATGCGGCGATCGATCGGCGCTGCCCCGAGCTCGATCGCGTGTTCGCGACGAGCGACGCCGCGGTGGATGCGATGGAAGCATGGGAAATGCGCGTGTTCGCCGCGGGCGGCCTCGCCACCGAGTTATGGATCGATCGCGAGGCGACGCGACCCGAAGACACGCTCGTGTCAGCGTTCCTCGATCAGCGCTATCGCGATGACGATCAGACAGCGGCGTGGCACCTGCAGGCGCTTGGCGAGATGTTTGGCGCCATCGCCGAGGCGGGGCTCGCACCGCTCGTCCCCGATGTTCATGTCACGGTGGGCCCACCGGCGAGCGATACGGATATCGCCGCGTATCAGGCGCTCGTGCCCGAGCCATTGCCGGAGCCGCTCGTCGAGGTTTGGCGCGAGGTCGGCGCCGCCGGCTTTGCGTCGACGGAGATGACCGCGCGGTTTCTGTCGCCGAGCGAGCTCGTCAGCCGCCGCGCGGAGCTGCGCGCGTCGCTGCAGACGTTTATCCAGACGAAGCTCAAGGGTGCCCAGCGCAAAGCGAAGCTCGCGATGATCGCGGACCTCGACGTGCTCGCATTGCGCGATGACAAGCCGCTGATCGTCTTCGACACGCGCCAGCGTCAGCGCGACGGCCGCTGCTTTTGCTCGGCCGACAGCGACTGGTGGGAAAAAGCGCTCGGCTGGCAGATCGCGACCGACATCAACGTGCTGTTCCACAAAGAGCTGCAGACGCGACTGCCCGACGTGTTTCGCTTAAAGCTCGGTCAGCGCGCGAGCGACACGACGCGCCGCGCGCACCTCGAAAAGGCCGGCAAGATCTGGGAGGCCGTCGTCGATGGCGCGCAGGTGCTCGTGCGCACGAGCGGCAAGACGCTATTCAAGCCGACGATCAAGCAGCTCGCATCGCCGGCAGCCGCGGCCAAAGCGTTCGACAACGCGGTCGCCGCCGCACGCAAGAAGGGCTTCCGCTAGAACAGCTTGCCGAGCTTATCGCCGAGCCCGCCGGGGAGCTTGCTCGCGATACCGGACTTCTGGATGTACTCGACCGCCTCGTCGGCGTGGTCCTTCAAGAAGTCGATGACCTTGTGTGCGGTGTCTTTATCGATGCCAACCTTGTCGACCATTTTTTGAATGAAGTCGTCCATGGGCCGACCATAGCAGCGCAGGTTAGAGTTTGGCCATGCGTGCCTCGGTCGTTTGTCTCGCGCTCGTGTGCGCGTGCGACAAACCGTCGGACGCTCCCGCGACGCGCGTGGCACCCGCTCCCGAGCCGCCGGCGGTGAAACCGCCGGAGCCCGCAAAGCCCGCCGAGCCCGCGCCGCCTGCGATCGAGTGCGCGAAGCTGTTGACCGCCGACGACGTTAAACAAGCATGCGGCGCGACCGTCGAGATCGGAGCGAGCTCGTTTGAAGGCAAGAACCCGCTGTGCGCGCGCACGCTGACGGTGCCCCACAAGAAGTCGCCCGCAGCGCGGTTTGCCCTGAGCTCGTTCAAGGATGCGGCGGCCGCCGAAGATTGGGTGAAGCTCCAAAAGACGGCAGAGACCGAGGTGCTCTCCGGCGTCGGCGACTTTGCATGGACGCGCACGAAGGACGGCAAGGACGTCAAGGAGTACGACGTCGGCGCGCGCAAAGGCGCGTTGGTCATCAAGCTCAGCGTCACGCAGAACAGCGCGAACAAGAAAGCGCCGTGCACGCTCGCGCAGCTGACCGAGCTCGCGAAGGTCGTCGTCGCCCGCTTACCGTGATAGACGCGCGATGTAGAACGCATCGGCCTCGGGTGGCCACGAGCGCTCCTCGCGCTCGAGGCGCAGATCGGTGCGTGCGACAAGCGAGGCGACCTGAGCCGGCCCTTCGGCGCGCGTGAACGTGCACACGGAATAGACGAGCGTGCCGTGCGGAGCGAGTCGGCGCACGACGGCGTCGAGCAGCTGGCGCTGCAAATCGGCGAGCCGCGGAACATCCGTTGGCTGAAGCCGCCACTTCGCATCGGGGTGGCGACGCAGAACGCCGAGCCCCGAGCACGGCGCGTCGAGGATGATCAAGTCGTAGGTGCCGAGCGGCGCGTTTGGATCGAGCAGGTCGCAGACCTGCCGGCGGATCGACGTGAGGCCGAGCCGCTGTGCGGTCTCGCCGAGGAGGCCGAGCTTCGTCGCGTTGAGATCGGCGGCGTCGATCTGCGCTGCATCGTCGGTGAGCTCGGCCAGATGCGTGGACTTGCCGCCGACGCCGGCGCAGGCATCGAGGATGCGTTGACCGCTCGCGGGTGCGGCGATATCGCCGACGACTTGCGCCCCGGTGTCTTGCACCGTCCACAGTCCCGCGTTGAACGAATCGTCGCGCGATGGATCGCCGACATCGACGCGTAGCGCGGTCGGAGACATCGCGATCGGTGTGGCTGTGATGCCGGCCGCGGCAAAGCGCTCGGCGAGCGCATCGCGCGTGATGCGCCGGCGATTGACGCGCGCGATGAGCGGCGCGGGCTCGGCGAACGCGGCGGCGCGAGCGCGAACGTCGGGCTCGACGGCGGTCAGCTCGTCGAGGATCCAGCGTGGCAGCGAATACTCGACCTCGATGCTCTCGGGTTTTGGCGCGCCCGCCTTCGCGAGCTTGCGCAAAACGGCGTTGACGAAGCCCGCGAGCTTTGGCCCGCCGGCTTCGCGCGCAGCGTTGACGGCATCGTCGACGGCGGCGTACGGCGGAACGCGATCGAGGAACAAGAGTTGGTACGCGGCGATGCGCAGTGCGGTGAGCACTCGCTTCGGCGTGCGGCGCAGATCCGCGTGCGCGGTGAGCGCGGCATCGATGCGCGCGCGGTGGCGCAGCACGCCGTAGACGAGCTCGGCGGCGAGCCGGCGATCGCGCACATCGAGGCCCGCGCGAGCGAGCTCGCCGTCGAGCGTCGGCGTCGCCCACGAACCTTTGTCGACGCGCTCGAGCACACGACGAACAACGTCACGTACTGTCACGGCCCTGCCGATCCGCTCATCGCTTGCTGCATGCACCTGCCCATGCGCTCGCCGATCGCCATCGCGCGGCGCTGATCGTCTTCGGATAACTTGTTCGACGAAAGCTTCGCGCTCTGCTCCTGCGCCCATTTCGTCATCTCGTCGGCGACATCTTGTGCGCAACGCGGGTCGCTGCAGCGGCACATCTTTTCCGCGAAGCTATCCATCTTCTCGAGCGCGAGCTCGCCGTCGCTGACCTCGCGCGGCGCGGGATGCCTCGCGACTTCGCGCTGCTGCGTCGCCGGTGGCGGCGGCGGAGTATTCCGCCAGCACGCCGCGACGAGCACGAGCGCGGCTTTCATTCGATCACCGGCTTGCCGAGCACGTCACCGATTTCGATCGCGCGACCCGCCGCGAACTGCTGCGCGCTCATTCGCTTGCGGCTCGGCGCTTGGATCTCGCGGATCGCGACGCTACCGTCCTGCGCGCGCACGTGAATGCCATCGCGATCGATCGCAAGGACGGTGCCGGGCTCACCGGTGCCAGCGTCATCGCGCGCGCGAGCGCGAAACAGCTTGACGATTTGCCCGCGCAACACCGCCTGCGCACCGGGCCACGGATCGACGCCGCGAATGCGTGCGGCGACGGCGCGCGCCGACTGCGCGAAATCGATCGCGCCATCCGCCTTGCTCAGCATCGGCGCGTGCGTGGCGCGCGCGTGATCTTGCGCGAGCGGCTGCGCGCGACCCGCGGCGATGTCATCGATCGCGACGAGGAGAGCCTCGGCGCCGATCGGCGCGAGCCGCACCATCAGCTCGCCCGCCGTCTCGTCCGGATCGATCGGCACGCGCCGCTCGAGCAACACGGGCCCGGTGTCCATGCCCTCGTCGAGCTGCATGATGCAGATGCCGGTTTCGGGCTCGCCGTTGATCACGGCCCATTGCACCGGCGCGGCGCCGCGATACTTCGGCAACAGCGAGCCGTGCACGTTGATGCAGCCGCGAGGTAACGCGTCGAGCACGGCGCGCGGCAAGATCTTGCCGTACGCGACGACGACCGCGAGCTCGGCGCCACTTGCCTTCAGCGCCTCCGCGAGCTCGCCGGTGCGCGCCGACTTCGGTTGGATCACCGAGAGTCCGAGCTCGAGCGCCGCGACCTTCACGGCCGGCGCATGCAGCTGGCTGCCGCGACCCGCCGGCTTATCCGGCTGCGAGACGACGAGCGCCACGTCGTGCGTGCCGGCCAGCGCGCGCAAGCACGGCACGGCGAACTCGGGTGAGCCCATGAAGACAACGCGCACGCGCCGACTCTACTCGATCAAGTTGGCGAGGTATGTCTGCCGCAGCCGATCATCGCGCAGTACGCGGAATGCCTCGTCGAGGACGCTCGCGATGTCCTCGAGCTCGCGCGCGAGCTCGCGGCGAAGATCGGGCGGGAAGCAGTCGGCGGCGAAGTCGCGCCTGGCCGCCTGGTATGCGCGACGGATCTCGAAGCCCGTCGCATCGCGCCTGACGCCGAGCAGCGCGAAATAGTCCGCCTCCGTGACGAGCTGCCAGCGCGCGTGCACGCGCTCGCGATCGATGGCGAGGTCGGTCTCGCCGACGAGCGCTGTCGATTCGTCGGCCGACTCCGTCTCGGTGCGCCGCGCCGATGCGAGGCCGAGCACGCACAAGCCCCACGCGAGTGGCAACACGTCGGCGATGTCGACGCCGGTTGCCCGCGCGACCTGGGCGAGATCCGCCTGGCCGTCGAAGCCGGCGAGCGCCGCCCGCTCCTCCGCCGCGAGGTCACCGGTGTTGAGGATGCCGCCGAGACGCTCGCGATCGGGAACTTCGATCACGGTCGATGCCGGGCCGAGCAACTTCTCGAGCGTCGTGCGGCCGAGCTTTCGGCGAATCCCCTCGAGGACGAGCGCTGCCGGATGCCGCGAAAGCCGAATGCGTTCGGCGGATGGATTCGGATCCGTCGTGACGTGGTAATGGCCGCGGTCCCAGCCGAACAGCGAATACACGATGTCCTCGACGTGGCGACGCACGGCGGGCAATAGCTCGCGGCGTTTGAGATAGCCGTAGTCGACGAGGATCTCGCCCATGCGCCGGCCTGATTGCTCGACGAGCACCTGACAGCGTTCGTACTGCGATGCGGTGATCTTGCCTTCGCGCACAAGCAGCTCGCCCATGCGATCGCCGGCTGCGTTCGATGCTGCGAACACCGGCCGACCCTGATCGAAGTACACGACCTTCTCGACCTCATCTTTGCGAAACAAGACGCGGCCCGTAAAGCCGAGCGCGAACATGCGCGCGAGCACGATCGGTCCATCCGAGATGCCGCGCACGATCTCGCCGGAATCCGGCAGCCCGCGCTCGCGAACCTGCGTATCCCACGAGCCGGGCGAGGTCGTGAGCTCGCGCTGTTCGGCGATCGGTTTGCCGCGCACTTCGATCTCGGTCACGCCCGGGGCGAGAGCGGGTTCCTCGCCGAGCGATGCGAGATCGATCTCCGTATGATGATCGTGGCGCGGCCCGACCTCGACGGCAGGCGCGGCCGGGCTATCCGCTGATTGGAATAGCCGCTGCGCCATCATCGACATCTTCGCGCGCAGCTGTCGCGCGAAATCGCGCGCGCTGCTGCGCTCTTCGCGTTGGGCTGGCTGCTCGCTCGGAGTGCTCGGCGCGAGGTCCGGCGGCGCTTCGGCTTCGACGAGATCCTCGAGCGCGTGCAGGTGCCCGCCGCGCATGAGATGCGGCGGCGGCGTGTGTACCGGATGCCCGGCGATGATGTCGTCGTCGATATCGTCGAGGTCCGCGAGGTCATCCGCGCCGGCGACGTTCGCGAGGAGCTCGCGACTCGAATCGCGACTGCGATCGATCAGCTCCGACAGCAGCACTGGCGTCGACCATCGCGTCGCCGGGCGCTCGGGCATCGGAGGTGGAGTCGTCGGCAATGTGGCAGCGGGATGCGGCGTGTCGTGGAGGATCAAGGTCGGCTCGCGCATCGGCGGCGCGATATCAGGCTCCTCGCGCAGATCGGGTGCCGCGGGGTCGTGCGTCGGCAGCGTTCCCGGGCGCCACGGCGTGACCGGCGGCAGCGGCTGGAACTCGGGATTCGTGCTGCCCTTGCGCCGCGGTTGGATCTCGATCGGCGGAAGCGGAGGCGCGATGTCATCGAGCTCGTCATCGCCGAGCTCGTCGTCGGTGATCGAATCGGCGAGTGCCTCCCAGCGCGCTCGCAGCGCTGCGCGCGTCGATGCCGGATCGCTCGTCGCCTCGTTCGGTGCGATCACGCCGACGGGCGTGCCGCGATCGGTCGGCACGCGCCCGACATTCGGATCGCTGCCCGTGCCCGGCAGCGTGTGCGGACGCGAAACAAACGGCGGAACGTCCGAGCTCTCGACGGGCTCGGAGATGCGAGGTGCCGTCGGTGGCCGCGACGACGCCTCGTCGAACCCCGGTGAGGAGAGCGAATATTCGTCGAAGAGTGATGCAGGTGATGGCGGCGAGTCGGTGCCTACGCGGCCGACCGCGGGCTCGGCACTGAAGCGCGGCGCCGTCGGCGATCGCCCGAACGTCGGCGTGTCGGTGTCGGCAGGAGGCCCTGTCTCGATCGTTGCCGATCGCGCGAGCGCGAAGTCATCGGCGCGCAACGTGTCGGAGCGCGAGATCGCCGGATCGTCGGCGCTGCCTCGAGGTGCCGTCGGCGTGCGCGAGACGGCTGGATCGTCGGCGCTGCCGCGAGGTGCCGTCGGCGTGCGCGAGACGGCTGGATCGTCGGCGCTGCCGCGAGGTGCCGTCGGCGTGCGCGAGACGGCGGGCTCGTCGAGGCTCGCGTGCGGCGCCGTTGGAGAGCGGCCCATGGCGATATCGTGGTCGCTCGCGCGCGGCGCCGTTCGAGAACGGCCGATATCGTTCTCGTCGCTCCCGCGCGCCGCCGTTTGAGCACGGCCGATATCGTTCTCGTCGCTCCCGCGCGCCACCGTTTGAGCACGGCCGATATCGTTCTCGTCGCTCCCGCGCGCCGCCGTTTGAGCACGGCCGATATCGTTCTCGTCGCTCCCGCGCGCCGCCGTTTGAGCACGGCCGATATCGTTCTCGTCGCTCCCGTGCGGCGCCGTTGGCGAACGCCTCATGGCGATATCGTTGTCGTCGCTCGCGCGAGGCGCCGTTGGCGAACGCCCCATCCCGATATCGTTGTCGTCGCTGTCGCCGGCAGGCGCGCCGAGCGGTAGCCCCGAGAGCATACCGATGCCCTTCACCGTGGCCGGCGACATGTTCGGGCGCGGCGCGATCACCGGCTCGCTCGCACGCGTCATCGTGCGCGAGATCGATGGCGTTGTCGCTGGATCGCTGTCCTCGTTCGGCGGCGGCGGGCCGTTCAGCGACGTCATCAGCGATACCGTTGGTTCGTGGCGCGAGCCAAGCGGCGCCGTCGGTGGATCGATCGCGCGCGACCGCGATACCGCGGGGTCACTGCGTCTCGATCCGCCCGGCGTTGTCGTGCGCGGTTGCGTCGGTGCGTGCGATGCGGTGTCATCGCTGCGCGGAGGTGCCGGCGCGCGCGAGCTCAGCGAGCCGAGCGGAGACGTCGGCGGATTGACGGGTTGCGTTCCAGCGCGTGTTACCGCGATCGGCCCACTGCCCCGCTGCGGTGTCGGCCGGCGCGTCGTCGGAATTGCGGCGTCCGGATCGGCATCCACGACGTGATAGCTGCCGCTTCGCGATACCAGTGGTTGCGTGTGACGGTCGTCGTCTTCGAACGGTCCCTTCGCCGCGAGCTGCGTAGCGAGCGATGCACCGTTGCCGGCTTCGCCGCGTGCGCGCGCGACCATCTCGAGCGCACTCTGCACCGCGGTGCGCAGCGCCCCGACCGAGAGCGGTCGCGACACGAATCGGTCGGGTTTCAGATCGAGTGCGTCGAGCGAGTTTCGGATCAGTCCGCCGGGCTCGTCGCCGACGAGAACGACAACGAGCTCGTCGCGCGGCGCGCGCTGGCGCAGCACCTCGATCAGAGATGCGGCATCGCCGAGCTCGAGCGTCGCCGTGAGCACCACGACCCGCGGCCTGCGCGCTTCGAATGCCTCGATCGTGTCGTCACCGCCGGCACCCGTGAGCAGCTCGACGCCTGCGAGCGCGAGCGGCTCGCTCAATGCCTTGGTCAGCTCGGCGATCCGTCCGGGATCGGCGACGACCAGAACGCACGGCGATGATACTGCTGGCACGGATCCCTCGACCGCGATGAGTATCGCACGACTGCGCCCGGCCGATCCCCAGAACCCTGCCGGTACGGACAGTTACACGTAAAAGCTACAGCGCCGAGATGGGATCCACATCGAGCGCAACGCGCAGGCTGCTCGGCACCTCGACTGTCAGGAGCGCGCGCGCGACCCGCCGCAATGCGGGCCGGTCGGTGCTGCGCAACCAGATCTGCCAGCGTGTGCGCGTGCGTAGCCGCTCGAGCGGCGCCGGCACTGCGCCTCGAATTTCAACGAGGTTCGCGTTTTCGGGCCGCCGCGCGGCGACCTCCGCGAGCTCGGCGAGGCGATGGGCCGTCTTCGCGACGAGCGTGGCATCGCGACCATCGATGCGCACCGCGATCAACCGGCCGTGCGGTGGGTACGAGAGCTCGGCGCGCGCCGCGCTCTCGGCCGCAAAGAAACTCTCGTAGTCATGGGCCGCCGCGCAGGTGACGGCCGGCGACGTCGGCCGATACGTCTGAACGATCACGCGGCCGGGACGGTCGCCGCGGCCGGCGCGACCGGCGACCTGCGCGAGCAACTGGAACGTGCGCTCCGACGCGCGAAAGTCCGGGACGTTGAGGCCGGTGTCGGCGCACAACACACCGACGAGTGTCACGCCGGGAAAATCGTGGCCCTTCGTGACCATCTGCGTGCCGACGAGAATATCGACCTCGCGGCGCGCGACGCGCGCGAGCACCGCCTCGATCTTCGCGCCGCTCGCGACATCGCGATCGAGCCGCGCGACGCGCGCATTTGGAAACTCCGCGGCGACCGCATCGGCGACCTTCTCCGTGCCGAGTCCTTTGCGGATGATCGTGTCCTTGCCGCCGCAGCTCGGGCACACCTCGGGCACGCGCTCGAAGTAATTGCAGTAGTGACAGCACATCCGATCGCTGTGCCGGTGGTACGTGAGCGACACGGCGCAGTTCGGGCAGCGAAACGCATGGCCGCAGCCGCGGCACAAAACGAACGTCGAAAAGCCGCGGCGATTCAAAAATAGGATCGTCTGTTCGCCGCGTGCGAGCGTCTCGCCGATCGCGTTGCGAAGTGGCGACGACAAGAACGCATCGCCGTCGGCCATGTGCGTGCGCAAATCGATGATATCGACCGTCGGCATCGGGCGCGCAGGCGCACCGGTGATCGGATCGGGTGGACGCTGCGAGAGCTGGAGTCTCGTGTAGTGACCGCGTTCGGCGTGGGCGTGGCTTTCGAGGCTCGGTGTTGCCGAGCCGAGCACGCAAACGGCGCCGGCGCGCTGCGCCCGCACGAGCGCGACATCCCGCGCGTGGTAGCGCACGCCTTCATCTTGCTTGAACGAGCCGTCGTGCTCCTCATCGACGACGATTACCCCGAGGTTCGTGAGCGGAGCGAACACCGCGGAGCGCGCGCCGACCGCGATCTTCGCTTCGCCGCGATGCAACCGCGACCATTCGCCGAGCCGCGCCTGCTCCGAGAGCCCGGAGTGAAGGATCGCGACGCGATCGCCAAAGCGCGCGCGAAACCGCGCCGCGAGCTGCGGCGTCAGCGAGATTTCCGGCACGAGGACGATCGCGGTCTTCTCGGCGGCGAGCGCGGCGGCGATCACGCGCAGGTACACCTCGGTCTTGCCGCTGCCGGTGACGCCGTGGAGCAGAAACGGCTTCCACGTCTGCGCGCCAAACGCAGCCGTGATCTGTGCGACCGCATCCGCTTGCTCGGGCGTCGGCTCGGGAACCCGGCCGACGATCATACCCTCGCCGATCGGCGCCGCTTCGGGCGTGACCTCGCGCTCGTACGCGGTGACGAATCCCGCCTTGACGAGTGGCGCGACGACGTTCGGCAGGCGCTGCTGCAGCGCGGCAACCGGCAGTGTGCCGGCGACGATGAGCGTCTCGATCGCGGCGAGCTGCTTGGGCGAGCGGGCGAGCTTCTGCGCGACGAGATCTAAATCGAGATCGGGAACGAGCGCAGCGACGCGCTCGCGGCGCGGGCGTACGCGGCCGCTTCGCTGCTCGACTTCGTCGACGAGCCCGCGCTGGCGCAGCACTTCGGCGTTGCGGCGTGTCGATGTGCTCATGCCCGCGGCGGCCAGCGGCTTTTGCGCGAGCTTCGCGAGCAGCGCTTGCTGCTTCGGCGGCAACGCGCCGCGTGCAGCCTCGCGCCCGGCATCGGTGATGACGATCATCGTGCGCGCGCCGATGCCGCTGCCGGCGGGCAGCGCAGCGCGCATCACCTCGCCGGGCGGTGCTTCGTAATAATCGGCGATCCACAGACACAGATCGACGAGCTCGGTCGACAACGCGGGCTCATCGTCGAGCACGTCGCTCAGCGGCACGAGCTTGATGCCGAGCGGCGGTTTGCTCGTTTGCGGCACGACGACGCCCGTCACCTTCCGATTGCCAAACCTCACGAGCACGCGCGCGCCAACGCGCGTTCGCGCCGCGAGCTGCGCGGGCACGAGATAGTGATAGCGGCCCGGGACCGGCAGCGTGACCGCGACCTCCGCCACCGCCAGCTCGGCATGCAGCGGCACCGTCATGGTCCTGCCTCCGAGCAGATCCCGTTGTGCACGCGGCATGCAGACGTCATGGCCGGGCCACCTTACGATGTGGGTCGGACATTTGAGCGAGTACCGCCCGTTCCCGCCATCACCGCGCAGGCTTGCGCTTGCGCGTCGCGCCGGGCTTTCGGCGGCGAGCCCGCTCGTCGTCGGTGCGGTCGCGTGCATCGCGGCGATCGTTGCGGCCATCGCGCTCGCGCGCGCGGCGGCGGCCGAGCTCGGCGATTGGATCGCCGCGGCGTGCGATGGCCGCGCCAAGCTCGGTGTCGCGGATCTGCCGCACGCGGTGATCGAGCTTGCGGCGCCGATCATCGGCGTGGCGGCGGTGCTCGCGTTCGCGGCGCACGTCGCGCAAACGCGTGCGCTGTGGTTGCCGCGCCGACGCATTGCAGGTGCGCCGGTGCTGCCGCGCCATCGGATCGCGCGTGCGCTGTTCGATCTGTGCGCGATGGCGGTGATCGCGAGTGTTGCGTTTGGTTGGCTGTGGATCACGGCGCCGCGACTGGCGCGGCTCGGCGAGCAGCCGAGCGCTACAGGTGCCGCGGTCGCGAGTTTGGTTGTTGCACTCGCGATCGCGTGGTTCGTGATCGGCGTGTTCGATGCGCTGTTGCGACGCGCCGAGCTCACCGATGCGCTCGCGATGACGGCGGCGGAGAAGCGCGAAGACGATCGACTCGCCGCCGCCGATCCGCGCTGGCGCGCGCAGCGCCTGTCGATCGCGCGTGGGCCGAGTATCGCGACCGCGGCCGTCGTTCTGCTCGGCGACGATGTTGCCGTCGCGATCGCGTGGGAGCCGACGCGTCAGCCCGTGCCGATGCGCATCGCGGTCGGCCGTCGCGCGCGGGCCACGCAGCTCGTAGGGCTCGCGCGGCGTCATGCCGTTGCGGTGCATCGCGATGCGTCCCTCGCAGCGCAGCTCGGCGATGGCGAGGGCCCCGTGCCCGACGCGCATTGGCCGCGCCTCGCGGAAATCATCGCCGCCGTTCGCCGGCGATAGCGCACGTCTCGCCGTTCGTTCAAGGCCGGCAGACGTCGCAGTGCAAACCTCGAACACGGGACGACACGTCCCAGCGCGATGCATCGGTACCCAGGTCGCGCGCGCGCGACCATCGAAAGCACGTGGCCGTGCGGTGGTGCACGCGTTGCAAGGCAGCGCTGCTTGAGAGCGCTCTTGATGATCGTGCTCGTAGGTTGCGCAACCGCACCGAGCGATACCGGCGGAGCGCCGCCGCCACCGACGATGTCGGACCCGACCGCTCGGCAGTTCTTCGATACGCAGGTGTATCCGATTCTCTCCGCGCGCTGCGCCGGCTGTCATGGCATGAACGCGACCGCGACGACAGGCTTCGTTGGAACGACCGCGGAGGCCACCTACGACGCGTTGACCGCAAGCGATCTCGTGGGCGACTACACCGCGAACGCGCCGCTGATTCGAGTGATGCGCAGCAATCATCCGGCCGTGGCGAGCGCATATGACCTCGAGCGTATCCAGGCGTGGCTAGCGCTGGAACGCGACGAGCGCGGGCTTTAGCTAGATCACGCCGCGCATCAGCGCGACCATCGCGATCGCGAGTGTCGACACGAGGGCCGCCGTCATCATTGCGAGCGCGGCCGGCACCGCTGCCGCGGCCGGTGCATGAACACCGGCGCGACTGGCAACGCGCACGCCGACGCCGACCGCGATCTGCACGACCGCCGCCGTCACGAGCCACGGCACGGCGAGGCGCACGGCGGCGGGCACGAGCTGCGCGATCGCGCCGAGCACGCTAAGGCGCGTGTCGCTGACCGCCATGATGCGCGTATGACTGTCGACGATCGCGGTCACGACGGCGACGTGTCCATCGATGCCGACGAACACCGCCGCTGCGAGCACGCCGAACAGCAAGCTGTACGGGCCCTGCGCGCGGCCCGTCGCCGCGAGGTCCACGAGGCTGCCGGCGGCGACCGCGGCGAGCAACGGGATCGCCGCCATCACACCGAGCGCAGCGCCGATCGCGAGCTCGTGGAGTGCGAGCTGCCAGGTCGGGTCGATCGGGCGTGCCCCGAGGACGAGCATCGCGGACCAAAGCCCGATCGTGATCGCCAGCGCCGCTTGCGCGATGCGCGGCATTCCGCCGACGAGCACCGTCAACACGAGCACGGCCGCAAAACCGCGCAGTCCGAGCACGACGATCGTCATGGCCCGGTGCCGACGGTGGCGATCAGCGGCCACAGTCGATTTGCAAACGCGACGAGCTGCGCGGCGATCGACGGTGCGAACAACACGATCGCGGCTCCGACCGCGATCACGCGAGGCACGAGTGCCACCGCGGGATCCTGAATCTGCGTAAAGGCGCCGAGCAGCCCGGTGACGATACCGGCGACGAGAGCAGCGACGAGCACAGGCGCAGCGAGCAAGAGCGCGAGCAAGAAGCCCTCGCGCAGCACGCCGACGAGTGCGGACGTCACACGTAGCCTCGCAGCAGCACACCGACGAGTGCGGACGTCACACGTAGCCTCGCAGCTGCACACCGACGAGTGCGGACGTCACACGTAGCCTCGCAGCAAGCTATCGATCAGTAGGCGCCAGCCATCGATGGCGACGAACAGCACGAGCTTGAACGGTAACGACACTGTTTGCGGCGATGTCGTTTGCAGCCCGAGTGACGCGAGCGAGAGCGCGACGACGAGATCGATCACGAGGAACGGTATGAAGATGAGGATCGCGATCGCGAAGGCTTCGCGCAGCTCGGTCGTGATGAAGGCGGGTGCGAGGACCCAAAGCTCATCGCCGTTCGTTTCGTTGCCGAGCTTGCGGGCGAGGCTACTGAACGTGTCGCGATCGACATCCCGACTGTGCTTGAGCAAGAACGCACGCAGCGGCTCGACGGCCCGCTCCGCCGCCGCGAGCTGCGGCTGATATTGCGCGGGCACGAGCACCCGCAGCGCGGCGTCGACGCTGTGTGGTGCGGGCTGCTGAGGCGCTGGCACTTGTTGCGCGGGTGCCGTCGGTGTCGGCGATGGTGCAGCGCCTTGCTTCGGCGCCGGTTGTGTCGGTGCTGGCGCGGCCGCGGCCTCGACCATCTTCACGGCGACCGGCGCCATGACGAAGAACGTCAGCACGAGCGACAAGCCCGTCACGACAAGTCCCGACGGCGCATCCGGCGCGCCGATAGCGTTGCGCACGAGAGACAGCACGACCGAAAGCTTCACGAAGCTCGTCAGCGTGAGCACTACGAGCGGCACGATCGCGACGAGCGCGAGCAGCGCGGCGTTCTCGATGCTGCTCATGGATCGCTCGTGCTCTCGCTCGACGCGACAGTATCGTTCGCAGGCGGAACGACACTCGCGCGCGAATCGTTCGCGGCTTGATCGATCGTCTCGGTCGCCGCTCGATCGATCTCGTTCGCCTTTCGATCGATCGTCGCGTTCGCAGCTCGATCGATCGTCGCGTTCGCAGCTCGATCGATCGTCGCGTTCGCAGCTCGATCGATCGTCGCGTTCGCAGCTCGATCGATCGTCGCGTTCGCAGC
>Ga0070698_100001806_pt1 | contig 23799 bp, 23 predicted proteins | sample KBSK1502metaG_FD_65477 | JGI IMG/M metagenome (GOLD analysis project Ga0070698, IMG submission 65477) | Corn, switchgrass and miscanthus rhizosphere microbial communities from Kellogg Biological Station, Michigan, USA - KBS K1-50-2 metaG | ecosystem: Host-associated > Plants > Roots >... | reverse complement strand
GCGGGAATGGTGCCGATCATGCGCGTCCAGGCGAAGGGCGAAATGCAGTTGGAGCGCACATTGAACGCCGCCATGTCGAGCGCGATCGAGCGCGACAGGCCGACGATGCCCATCTTGGCCGCCGAGTAGTTGGCTTGGCCAAAATTGCCGACCAGGCCCGAGGTCGAGGTGAAGTGCACGAAGGCGCCCGACTTCTGCTCCTTGAAATGGTTGGCGGCGGCGCGGCTGACGTTGAAGGCGCCGTTCAAATGGACGTCGATCACCATCTTCCAGTCGACGTGGCTCATGCGGTGGAAGATGCGGTCGCGCAGGATGCCGGCATTGTTGATGACGCCGTCGATCTTGCCGAAATTCTCGACCGCGGCCTTGACCATGCGTTCCGCACCCGCCGGATCGGTCACGCTGTCGGCATTGGGCACCGCCTTGCCGCCGGCCACCGCGATCTCCTCGCAAACCTTCTGCGCCGGCGTGGCGCTGCCGCCACCCTCGCCGTCGACTGCGCCGCCCAGGTCGTTCACCACCACCTTGGCGCCTTCCTTGGCCGCCAGCAGCGCCATCTCGCGGCCGATGCCGCCGCCGGCGCCGGTGACCAGCACGACCTTGTCCTTCAGCATATTGGGCATTTCCTGTTCCCTCTCCTTTATGGATCCAGTTTCGGGGGCCGCGGCCTGGGGCGCAACAGCCGCGCGCTCAGCACCGTAAGCAGCGCAGAACGAGACTCACTTCCTGGTCGCTTCCAACGCACCTTCTGCGCCGAAATCGCCGCCAAGCGGCATCTCCTCCTGCTGCCGCGCCATGCGTGGATAGTAGTGACGGAAGGCGCCGCGGATTTCCTCGAACGGGATGTCGGCAAAGACCCCGCGATAGGCGAGGTACTCCATGTGACGCCGCCCGCCGAGATCGAACGGGTGGTAGATCGAATCGGCCACGCCGTCCCATTCCAGGGGTTTTAGGCCAAAGCGCTCGGTCAGCTCCTTGTTGAAGGCGGGTGTCGCCTTCAGCCAGCGTCCGTCGAGCCAGACTTCGGTGTAGCCATGATAGAAGAAGATATCGCTGCCCATCAGATCGGAGAGCCGCTGGGTGGTCATGTGGTTGCGCACGTCGGCGTAGCCGACACGGGCCGGGATGCCGACGGCGCGGCAGACCGCCGCCATCAGACCCGCCTTGTTCACGCAATAACCGTGTCCCGCAGCCAGCGTGATGCTGGCGCGATAGGCCTCGCGCTTCATCGGCGTGTTGTAGGGGTCGTAGCGCAGGTCGTCGCGCACGGCGTAATAAAGGCGCAACGCCCGCTCGCGGTCACCGCCCTCGCCCGCCACCCGCCTTGCATAGGCCGCGATTTTGGGGTGCTGTGAATCGATCAGGTCGCCCGGCCGGCGATAGGCCTCGAAGCCGGCGCCGTCGCGCACCATGTCGTCACGCTCGGTCTTGAAGGAATCATAATCCATGCGGGGCGTTCTTTACTGCATCAGCCGGAAAAATACATGAGCCAGGACGCGCAATTCACGCATGCGCATATGGTGCGCTTCGAACGCCTGCTGGCGGCATCGCCGGAGAAGGTCTGGGCGGTGCTGACCGACACCAGGTGGCTGCCCGGCTGGTACGGCGCCGGCGGCATCGAGCCGCAGGTCGGCGGCAAGGTCGAGTTGATGGGCGGCCACATCAAGGGCGTGGTCACGCAGTGGAACCCGCCGCAGCGTCTGGCCTACACCTGGAACGTGTTCAATCCGGGCGATGAGGTGTCACCCTATCCGGAGTCCTACCTGACGCTGAGCCTCGCACCGGCGGAAGGCGGCGTCGCGCTGACGCTCGAGCACCTGCCCGTGCTCGAACGCTTCGTGAAGCTGAACGCCATGGGCTGGCACACCTACCTCGACATGGTGGCCGCGGCGGCGCGCGACGAGACAGTGGAAGCGCGCGACGCCTACATGGCGAGAAACGCCAAGCGCTACAACATCGACCTCGCCCATCCGCTGGCTTGACGCCCTATAGCGACGGCGGCGCCTCGTCGGACGATATCACCAGGAAATGCGCGTTGGCTGTGGCGACCGGCTTGGACCGGTCGTCCTGCCAGGCTTCGGCGAAGACGTTGACCATGCGCCTTCCCTGCTTGGTCACCTTGGCCGAGGCGATGACGTCGACCGGCCGCGCCGAGCGCAGGTAGTCGACGGTGATGTTGACGATCTTGGGCACCGTCTCGGTCTCGGTCTCCCACAAGAGATGGAAGATCGCCGCCATCTCCAGCATGGCGCCCAGCGTGCCGCCATGGATCGCCGGCAGGAAGGTGTTGCCGATCAGGTCGTCGTGAAAGCGCATGCGGGTCAACAACTCGCCGGTGCCGTTCTCCGGCGCGATCCGCATCCAGCGGGCATAGGGAATCGCCTCGGCGAGCCGTGCGACCTCGCCCGATTTGCGCGCTTCGGCCAGGCGCTCGAGCAGCGTGCTCATGACTTGGTCTCCAGGACCATCGCCTCGCTGCCGATCGACTGCGGGCGCGTGACCTCACCCTTGGTGCCCAGCATGAAGGTGCCGGCGGCGGCGGCGATCGGGTCCTTGGCGTCGCCGTGATGGGCGAAGGCGCGGGTGAAGGCGACCGAGTGCGTGATGCGGTAGCACTCCGCCTCGGCGATCACCGCCTGGCCCGGCGTCGCCGGCCTCACATAGTCGATGCGCAGGTCGAGCGTGGCGAACGGCTTGGGCTCCTTCAGCAAAGTCGCCACCGACATGCCGCAGCAGCCGTCGAGCAGCGCCGTCAGCGGTCCACCGGCCAGCACGCCGGTCTCGGGATTGCCGACCAGCTCCTCCCGCCAGTCGAGCCGCATGGAGGCAAAGCCGCGCCGCGCGTCGACGATCTTGATGCCCAGCGCCTTGCTGTGAGGGATGGTGTCGGAGAACCACATCTGGAACAGCGCCAAACGCTGCGCGCGGTCGGCCAGGGGATTGGTTGGATTGGCCATTGCTCTAAAGACCCATCTGCCGCGCCGCGAGATCCTTCATGATCTCGACCGAGCCGCCGCCGATCGACATCACCTTGGTCTCGCGATAGATGCGCTCGACCTTGGCGCCGCGCAGGTAGCCCGCGCCGCCGAACACCTGCATCGCCTCGTTGGCGCAGAATTCCAGGGTCGAGCTCGCGAGGTTTTTCAGCATGCAGATCTCGGCCACCGGCTTCTCACCCTGCCCGACCCGCCAGGCCAAAAGCTCGAGCGTCGATTTCACTGAATTGATGCGCATCGCCATGTCGACCAGGCGATGGCGCACGACCTGGTTGGCGATCAGCGGTTTTCCGAAGGTGTGGCGCTCGCGGGCATAGGCGATCGCCTCGTCGAGGCAGACCTTGGCATAGCCGCAGGCGCCGGCCGCCATGCCGAGCCGCTCCTGGTTGAAATTCAGCATGATGCCGATGAAGCCTTTGTTCTCCTGGCCGATCAGGTTGTCGACCGGCACGCGCACATGGTCGAAGAACAGCTGGGCAGTGTCGGACGCCCACCAGCCCATCTTCTTGAGCTTGGTGCGCCCGAAACCCTCGCGGTCGCGCTCGATCAGCAGCAGCGACACGCCGCCGGCGCCCGGCCCGCCGGTCCGCACGGCGACGGTGTAGTAATCGGCGCGCATGCCCGAGGTGATGAACATCTTGGAGCCATTGACCACATAGTGATCACCGTCGCGGCGCGCCGTGGTCTTGAGGTTGGCGACATCGGAGCCGCCCGACGGCTCGGTGATGGCAAGCGCGCTGATCTTCTCGCCCGCCAGCACCTCGGGCAGGACCTTGCGCTTCATCCATTCTGGTCCGAGCGCGGCAATCGGCGGGGAGCCGATCGTGTGGCTGTTGAGGCTGGCGTTCAGCCCGCCGCTGGCGTGGCGCGCCATTTCCTCGGCCTTGATGATGCCGAAGAACGGATCGGTCGGCACGCCGCCGTACTCTTCGGGAAAGCCCAGTTGCAGAAGCCCTGCGGCGGATGCCTTGCGATAGAGCTCGCGCGGGAACTCCTCGGCCTCGTCCCACTGGTCGACGTGAGGCATGATTTCACGCTCGACAAAGCGGCGGACGGTGCTGCGGAAGGCCTCGTGCTCTTCGGTGTAAAACGGGCTTGCCGGCACCGCCTCGGGCAAATGCGGCTGGGCTGACTCTCCAACGGCCATCGGGCGCCTCCTGCTCCGTTGTTACACTTTACCGGATCGTCGCCTAGCGCGTTGACAGCGCTGAACAGCTGTTCATATTGGTAGGCAACAAGGCGGCAGCAGACCGCCCGACAGCAGGGGTTGGACACTGGTTATTTTTCTGCAACTCACCCTCAACGGGCTTGCGGTCGGCTGCATCTATGGCTTGGTCGCGTTGGGTTTCGTGCTGATTTACAAGGCAACGGAGCTCGTCAATTTTGCCCAGGGCGATCTGCTCATGCTGGGCGCCTTCGTCGCCTACATGGCGGTGGTCTGGTGGGGGCTCGACTACTGGCTCGCCTTCCTGATCTCCGTGGTGACGATCGGCGCCTTCGGCGCGCTGCTCGATGCCGTGGTGCTGCGCCGGGTGATCGGCCAGCCGCAATTCGCCGTCGTCATGTTGACGATCGGGCTGGGCGCCATGTTCCGCACCTTCGCCAGCGTCACCTGGGGCTCGGAGATCTACACCCTGCCGACGCCATTCGGCGGCGTGACCACCATCGGCGACGTCACGCTCAGTCACCAGTATCTGTCGATCATCGTCGGCACGCTGATCCTGTGCGGCGCGCTTTACGCCTTCTTCAATCACACGCGGCTCGGCGTCGCCATGCAGGCGACATCGCAGAACCAGCTCGCTGCCTATTACATGGGCATCCCGGTCAAGCTGATCTTCTCCCTGATCTGGGCGATCTCGGCGGGCGTGGCGGCGGCCGCCGGCATCCTGCTCGCCCCGGTGACCTTGATCGACATCAACATGGGACTTGCGGTCGCGCTGAAAGCCTTCGCCGCGGCGGTGCTGGGCGGCTTCGGCTCGATCCCGGGCGCGCTGGTCGGCGGCATCATCATCGGCCTCATCGAGCTCTATGCCGGCGCTACCCTGCCCGACGGCTTCAAGGACGCGGCGCCCTACATCGTGCTGCTGCTCATGCTGATCGTGCGGCCGCAAGGCCTGTTCGGCATGTTGACCCGCAAGAAAGTGTAGGCGCGGGCGATGCGTTTCCTGTTCAAAACGTCCTACGCGCAGGACATCCGCCTGTTCCGAGACAATGTCGACGCCTCATGGTACGGCCTGCTCGGCGTGGCCGTGCTCGCGCTGCCCTTCCTGCTCTCCGAATACTATGTCGGCGAGACGACCTGGGTGTTCATCTACGCCATCTGCGGCATCTCGCTGATGGTGCTGGTCGGCTATACCGGACTGGTCTCGCTGGGACACGCGGCATTCCTCGGCATCGGCGCCTACGCTCACGCCTTCTTCCTGAAACATGGCATGCCATGGATCCCGTCGGTGGTCCTGGCCGTGCTGATCACCACGGCCTCCGGACTTGTGGTCGGCCTGCCGGCGCTGCGCATGACCGGCATCTACCTCGCCATCGCCACGTTGGCTTTCTCGGTGATCATCCAGGAGGTGTTCAGTCGCTGGGAATCGGTTACGCACGGCTTCGCCGGCATGCCGGTGGCCAAGCCGACGATCCTCGGCGTGCCCTTCGACGACGACCGCTCGTTCTACTACCTCTGCCTGTTCTTCCTGGTGCTGGCGCTGTGGCTGACGCGCAACCTCCTGCGCTCGCCGACCGGCCGCGCCTGGATCGCCATCCGTGACAGCGAAATCGCCGCCCAGTCGATGGGGGTGAATCTCGCGATCTACAAATCCATGGCTTTCGCCTACTCGGCCGCTCTGATGGGCCTCGCCGGCGCCCTGTTCGCGCACAAGATCGCCTATCTGGCGCCCGACATCTTCACCATCCTGCTGTCGATCCAGTTCCTGCTGCTGGTCATCGTGGGCGGGCTGGGCTCGCTGCACGGCGCGGTGTTCGGCGCGATCTTCGTGGCCCTTTTGCCGCCGGTCATCGCCATCCTGCGCGATTCGATTCCGCAGAGCATGGCCGAGGCCGCGGCGGCCACCGGCATCGCGCCGATCGGAGTCCTGGGCGAGGCGGTCGGCAACTTCCTGAGGAAGCCCGGCGTGGAAGCTGGCATCTTCGGCCTGATCCTGGTGCTGGTGATCCTGCTCGAGCCGCTCGGCATGTACGGGCGGTGGGTCAAGATCCGGATCTTCTTCTCGACCTTCCCGATGTACAAGAGCGCCACCTTCAAGCGCCAGAAGAGCTACATGCGGTCGGAGCGCCTGCGATGAGCTTCTTCACCGCGGACAGCCTTTCCATCAACTTCGGCGGCATCAAGGCTGTCGACGGCGTGAGCTTCGCCGTCGAGAAGGGCGAGGTCTTCACCATCATCGGCCCCAACGGCGCCGGCAAGACCACCATCTTCAACCTGGTGAGCCGCATCTACGAGCCGACCGGCGGCAAGCTGGCCTTCGACGGCGCCGACATCACCAATGTGGCGCCGCACCGCATCGCAGCACTTGGCATCGCCCGCACCTTCCAGAACATCGAGCTGTTCGAGCATGCGACCTTGCTGCAGAACCTCCTGCTGGCGCGGCATGCGCACAAGAAATCAAGCTTTTTCTCCGAGCTCTTGTTCCTGCCGTCGGTGCAGCGCATGGAGCTCGAGCATCGCGAGGCCGTCGAGAAGGCGATCGACTTCCTCGACCTGCAGCAATACCGCGACAGCTTCATCGTCAACCTGCCCTACGGCGTGCGCAAGGTGACCGAGCTCGCCCGCGCGCTGTGCACCGATCCCAAGCTGCTGCTGCTCGACGAACCGTCCTCCGGCCTCAATGTCGAGGAAACCGAGGACATGGCCTTCTGGATCCAGGACATCCGCGACCTTTTAGGCATCACTGTGCTGATGGTCGAGCACGACATGAGCCTGGTCTCGGCGGTGTCCGATCGGGTGCTGGCGCTGAACTACGGCCGGCCGATCGCCATGGGCACGCCGGCCGAGGTGCAGGCCCATCCCGAAGTCATCCGCGCCTATCTCGGGGGCTGAAGCGATGATGTCGGACCCCATCCTCAAGGTCACCAACGTCGAGACGTACTATGGGCCGATCATGGCCATCCGCGGCGTCTCGTTCGAGGTCCCCAGGGGCGGCATCGTCACCATCCTGGGCGCCAACGGCGCCGGCAAGACCACGGTGCTCAAGACCATCTGCGGCGTCATGGACCCGCAGAAGGGCAGCGTCGCCTTCGAGGGCCGCGAAATCCGCGGCGTCGATCCCGACAAGGTCATGCGGCTCGGCATCAGCCATGTGCCGGAGGGCCGCGAGGTCTTCCCGTTCCTGAGCGTGCGCGAGAACTTACGCATGGGCGCCTACACCCGCCGCGACCCCGACGGCGTCGCCCAGGACCTCGAGGCGGTGTTCGGCTATTTCCCGGTGCTGCGCGAGCGTGCCGACCAGCGCGCCGGCTCGCTGTCGGGCGGCGAGCAGCAGATGCTGTCGATCAGCCGCGCGCTGATGGCACGGCCCCGGCTGATGCTGCTCGACGAGCCCTCGCTCGGCCTCTCGCCCAAGCTGGTGAAGGACATTTTCGACATCGTCCAGCGCATCAACCGCGAGCTTGGCGTCACCATCCTGCTGGTCGAGCAGAACGCCAACATGGCGCTGCAGACCGCCGATTTCGGTTACGTGCTGGAAGTCGGCCGTATCGTCATGGCCGATACCTGCGCGCGGCTGATGCAGAAGGAAGACATCAAGGAATTCTACCTCGGCATCAAGGAACAGGGCGCCCGCGGACAGCGGCGCTGGAAAAAGCGCAAGACCTGGCGTTAGAAGGAGGGCTCGATGGCGGGCTTGGACGAGCGGATCGAGATCGAAGGCTGCGACACGATCCCCAAGCTGTTCTGGCATCAGGTGAAGGCGCGCGACGGGCGCACCGCTTTCCGCGAGAAGGATCTCGGCATCTGGCGCGCCACGAGCTGGCGCCAATACGGCGAGCGTGCGCGCGCGACCGGCATGGGCCTGATCAAGCTCGGGCTCGGGCGCGGCGAGGTCGTGTCGATCCTGGCGGAGACCGTGCCGGAATGGCTTTACGCCGACATGGGCACGATGGGTGCCGGGGGTGTGAGCAACGGCATCTATCCCACCGACTCCGCCAAGCAAGTCGACTACATCCTGAACGACAGCCGTTCGCGCTTCCTGTTCGTCGAGAACGAGGAACAGCTCGACAAGTTCATCGAGGTGCGCGAGCGCTGCCCGCGGATCGACAAGGTCTTCGTCTTCGACATGGAAGGCCTGGCCAATTTCAAGGATCCGCTGGTCATGCCGTTCGACGAGCTTTTGGCGCTCGGCCACGAGCATGACGCGGCTCATCCTGGCCTGTGGGAGGAGCGCATCGCCGCCTCCGGGGCCGATGAGCTCGCCCTGCTGGTCTACACCTCGGGCACCACCGGCCCGCCCAAGGGCGTGATGCTGTCGCATCGCAACGTCATCTTCCAGGTGCGCAACGCCGATGCCTTCATCCCGCTCGGCGCCGACGACGAGCAGCTCGCGTTCCTGCCGCTCTGCCACATCGCCGAGCGCACTTTCACCAGTTTCCTGCCGCTGCGCTCGGGCGCCATCGCCAACTTCGCCGAAAGCGTCGAGACGGTGCCCGAGAACATCCGCGAGGTGGCGCCGACTATCTTCTTCGCCGTGCCGCGCATCTGGGAGCGCTTCTATTCCGGCATCGCCATCCGCATGAAGGAGGCGACCTGGATCGGACGCACGGCCTATCAGTGGGCGCTCGGCATCGGCCTGAAAGTGGCCGAGGCCGAGCTGGCGGGAAGGCAGCCCTCGCCTCTCCTCAAGGCGGCGCACCGCGTCGCCGACTTCCTGGTGCTCGACAACATCAAGCGCGCCATCGGCTTGCACCGCGTGGGCTTCGCCGGCACCGGCGCCGCGCCGATCGCGCCCGACCTGATCAAATGGTATCGCGCGCTCGGCGTCGACCTGCGCGAGGTCTATGGCCAGACCGAGAATTGCGGCCTGGCGACCGGCATGCCCAACCGCATCAAGCTCGGCACCGTCGGCATCACCGCGCCCAACACCGAGTTGAAGGTCTCGCCCGACGGCGAGATCCTGCTGAAAGGTCCGCATGTCTTCATGGGCTACCTGAACCAGCCGGAGAAGACGGCCGAGACCTTGCGCGACGGCTGGCTGCACACCGGAGACGTGGGCTATGTCGACAACGAGGGCTACATCAAGATCACCGACCGCATGAAGGACATCATCATCACTGCGGGCGGCAAGAACATCACGCCCTCGGAGATCGAGAACCAGCTCAAGTTGTCGCCCTATATCTCCGACGCCGTGGTGATCGGCGATCAGCGCAAGTTCCTGTCCTGCCTGATCATGATCGACTACGACAACGTCGCCAAGCACGCCCAGGACAGCAACGTGCCGTTCACCGACTTCACCTCGCTGTGCCGCTCGCGCGAGGTCAACGAGTTGATCTGGTTGGAGATCGAGCGCGTCAACCAGGGCTTCGCGCGGGTCGAGACGATCAAGAAGTTCCGGCTGATCGAGCAGCAGCTCACCGCCGAGGACGACGAACTCACGCCGACCATGAAGCTCAAGCGCAAGTTGGTGAACGAAAAGTACAGGGGGATGATCGACGGCATGTATGCCGAGGCGGTGTAACCCGCTATAGTGGTGAGCAAAGGCGGGTCCTGCGGGGCGCCGCCATCGCAAGGGAGGAAATGCGATGAGAAAGTGGACAATCGTCAAGACTATGGCGGCAGCGACAGCGGCCGCATCGCTGGCAACAGCCGCATCGGCGCAGACGCGCGGCGTCACCGCGACCGAAGTGCTGTTCGGCATGCCGACCGACCTGTCGGGCGTGGCCGCGACCTACGGCGTGTCGTCGTCCAACGGCGTCAAGATGCGCTTCGACGAGATCAACGAGGCGGGCGGCATCAACGGCCGCAAGCTCCGCGTGATCGTCGAAGACCAGGGCTATCAGGTGCCCAAGGCGGTGCAGGCCTGCAACAAGCTGATCAACCGCGACAAGGTGTTCGCTTTCGTCGGGCCGCTCGGCACGCCGATGAACAATGCCTGCTTCAAGGAGCAGTTCGCCGCCGGCGTGCCCAACCTGTTCCCGCTGTCGGCCGCGCGCTCGATGTACGAGCCCTATGAGCGACTGAAATTCTACAGCGCGGCTTCCTACGTCGACCAGGTGCGCGCCGGCATCAGCTACTTCGTCAAGACCAAGGGCAAGAAGGCCATCTGCGTGATGTACCAGGATACCGACTTCGGCAAGGAAGTCCTGGAAGGCGCCGAAATTCAGGCCAAGAAGCTCGGCGTCAAGCTCGTCGAGACGGCCGCGCACAAGCCCACCGACCAGGACTTCAGCGCGCCCATCAGCAAGCTGCGCTCGGCCGGCTGCGACCTGATCATCATGGGCACCATCGTGCGCGATTCGATCGTGCCCTATACGACGGCACGGAAGGGCGGCTGGACCGACGTCGACTTCCTGGGTTCCGCGGCGGTCTACGACCTGGTGGTCGGCGCGGCGCAGGGTATGGACGGCTTCTACGGCATGGGCCTCACCGAGATGCCCTACGTCGACAGCAGCGTCGCCTCGGTCAAGACCTTCGTCGAGAACTACAAGAAGAAGTTCAATGTCGATCCCAACATCGGCGCGGTCTACGGCTACGTCGCCGCCGACCTCACCTATCAGGGACTGAAGAACGCCGGCAAGGATCTGACGCTCGACAGCTTCGTGAAGGGTCTCGAGGCCATCAAGGGCTACAAGGACATCTTCAACGGCCCCGAGGTCAATTTCGGCCCCAACATCCGCCAGGGCGCGAACTCCTCGTTCCTCGCCGAAGTGAAGGGCGGGCGCTGGACACGCGTCACGCAGCCGCTCGGCTTCTAGCCCGCGCTGCCACGCAGCAAGAAGCCCGGGCGGGCAACCGCCCGGGCTTTTCTTTGCTGGGGGCGTCAGCCGGCCGTCGGCGGTGGCGGCACCGTGACCCTGGCGTCGCGCAGCTTCTGCTGCAGCACGGGGATGCCGGAGGCGTAGTTGCCGTCCTGGCACTGGGCGATGGCGACCCTGGCGTCGAGGTCGGCGGCTTGGCCGCCGGTGGTCGAGCCGCCGAGATATCCGCCGACCGTGCCGACATACTCGGCATAGGTCTGGGCAAGCTTGGAGCAGTAGGCGGCGCCCTGGGCTGCCGTCATGCCGGGCGGCGCGACGGCGGGCTGCAGTCCAGACCCCGCCTGTCCCCCGCCCTGACCTCTTCCCGTTGTCGTGGTGCAGGCTGCCACTGACAGCGCCGCGAGTGCGGCCAGAACGACTCCCCCGAGCTTCGCCATGCGATCCTCCCTCGTCCGACAGACTACTGGAACCGAGCGGTGCTCGCTATGGTCGCAGCCAACATGAGCGGTGAACTTTCGGGAAGGGTCGCGATCGTCACGGGCGGTGCGTCGGGTATCGGCGCGGCGACGGCAGCGCTGCTGGCAGGCCACGGCGCGCGAGTCGTCGTGGCCGATCTTCAGGAGGCCAAGGACGGACCCGGCCGTTTTGCGCACCACGACGTCGCCTCGGAAGAGTCCTGGAAATCCCTGCTGGCCGACCTGCTGGCCAACGAGGGCCGTCTCGACATCGTGGTCAACAACGCCGGCATCACCGGCGGCATGGGCAACCCCGAGACGACCACCGTCGAGGCCTGGCAGCGCGTACAGGCGATCAATTCCGAAGGCGTCTTTCTCGGCTGCAAGTACGCCATCCAGGGCATGAAGAAGACCGGCCCGGACAAGCCCAGCGCCAAGGGCTCGATCGTCAACATCTCATCGATCGCGGGCCTGATCGGCGCTGCGGGACCGACCGCCTACTCGGCGAGCAAGGGCGCGGTGCGGCTGTTGAGCAAGAGCGTGGCGCTCTATTGCGCCGAGCAGAAATACGACATCCGCTGCAATTCAGTGCATCCCGGCGGCGTCGACACGCCGATCTTCAATCCGCTGTGGCAGGCGGTGGGTCGCGAGCAAGGCAAGGCGTTCCTGGGGTCGCGCCATCCGATCGGCCGCATGGCCGAGCCTGCCGAGCTGGGCGAGGTCGTGCTGTGGCTGGCGTCGGACCGCTCGAGTTTCGTGAGCGGCGCCGAGATCGTGGCCGACGGCGCCATAACCGCCGGCCTGCAGAGGAGGCCGCTCCTTGCCGCGCGTTGAGGGCAAGGTCGTGCTGGTAAGCGGCGGCGCCTCGGGCATCGGCGCGGCGACCGCACGACTGGTCGCGCAGGAGGGCGGCAAGGCTATCCTGGCCGACCGCGACGAAGCCAAGGGCCGCGCCCTCGCCGCCGAGCTCGGCGGCGCGACGCAGTTCGTCGCTCTCGACGTCACCGACGAGATGGCCTGGCAGAAGGCAGTCGCGGCCAGCGTCGATAGGTTCGGCGGCCTGCACGGGCTTTTGAACGCCGCCGGCGTGGGCGTGCGCAACTCGATCGAGGACTGCACGCTGGAGGAATACCGGCGGGTCAACGACATCAATGCGCTGGGCACGTTCCTCGGCTGCAAGGCGGCCATCCCGGCCATCAAGCAGTCGGGCGGCGGCTCGATCGTCAACATCTCCTCGGTGCTCGGCCTGCGCGGCGCCTCCTACGCCATGGCCTACTGCGCCAGCAAAGGCGCCGTGCGCACGCTGACCAAGAACGTGGCGCTCTACTGCGCGCAGATGAAATACGACATCCGCTGCAACTCGGTGCATCCGGGCTACATCGACACGCCGATGATCGCGCCCCGGCTCGACCAGACCATCGACAACATGAGCGGCCGGCAATGGCTCGAGGAGCTGCACCCGCTCGGCCGCCTCGGCCGGCCCGAGGAGGTGGCGCACATGATCCTGTTCCTGTTGTCGGACGAATCGACTTTTTCGACCGGCTCCGAGTTCGTTTGCGACGGCGGGCTGACGGCGTGATCTACTCAGTCCGCTCGACGCGACGCGCCTTGCGTTTCTCAACCAAGGCCAGGAAGCGCCCTTGTGCCGGCCGGTAGGACGCAGATCCGCGCTCGGCCAGAGGCACTCGTTCCATTCACTCAATACGACCCACGATCGCTCGCTGTCCAATCCAAGACGACGCTTCACTGGCGCCGGAATTTCGACGGCTTCTTCGGCATCGACAGGCTCAAAGTGTGTGACTGGCAACAGCCAGACGCGGTACCGGCCGGCCTTCTTGCCAGCGATAGCGAGAATAATGGCGCACGGTCGGTCCTTGATACCTTCCTCTCGTCCCTGAATATGCTCAGCGTGCCATAGATAACTGTATCGCACGACGAGACCGGCCTCCGGACGAGGCAGGCTCAAGGCTTCCAGTTCTTTAGTTCCGCATCGAGATGCTTATGCCGGCGAGGCATGCGGGCGCGCCTGATCAGCTTGAGCGCCGAATCAGGAAGATCCTCGGCCAGGCCAACGACCCGACGGCCGCGCTTCAGTCGGGAATATTCCTGGGCCGACATGAGAACCAAATGATCCCGCCCCTGTTTGGTGATCGAGATCGGCTCCTTTAACGCCTTATCACTCAAGGCGCCGAAGGCCCTATGGAACTCGCTGGCAGTGACGCGAACTCTGTCAGTCATAGACCTAGAATATGGAAAATGCGCAATCTGCGCAAACCTTCGCTACCGCATCCCCGTGATCGACGCGCTCATCGCCCGGGGATCGCGCTTGGGCCAGCGGCCGGCCTCGACCTGGACGATGAAGTCGCCGACGGTCTGGTTGAAGAGGTCCGGGTCCTCGAGGTTGATGGTGTGGCCGCAGTTCGGCATCACCGCCAGCGCCGCCGACGGGATCTCGCGTTTCATCAGCACCGAGGGCGCGAGACACGGCCAATCCTCGTCGCCGGTCAGGATCAGGGTGGGCACGGTCATGGCGCGCATCTTGTCGAGAAGATCGTAGAGCGAGGGCCGCTGGGCCTGCACGCCCAATTGGGTGTTGGCCGAGCCGAGCGCCGAATGCTCGGCGAGCTCCTTCTTGAACTGGGCGAAGCCGCGCGAGTCCTTGTTCTCGAACTGCACGCGCGTGGGGCCGTAGGCGTATTTCGCCGCGAACTTCTCCATGCCTTCGGTCGTCAACGACCTGGCGACGACCTCGACCTCGCCGCGGAACTTCGCCTGCTGGTCCTTCTCCGCGCCGTAGCCCACGCCCGCCACGACCAGCGACAGCGCCCGCGTCGGATGGCGGAAGCCAAAATGCAACGTCGCGAAGCCGCCCATCGACAGGCCGACGACGTGCGCCTTGTCGATCTTGAGGTGGTCCATGACCGCCAAAATGTCGTCGGTTGCGCGGTTCTGCGAGTAGCTTTCGGGCTTCTCGGGCACGTCGGACGGCGGATAGCCGCGCGCGCCGAACGTGACGCAGCGGTAGCGCTGGCCGAAATGGCGCATCTGGAGTTCCCACGAGCGGTGGTCGGCGGCGAACTCGTGGACGAAGACCAGGGGCGCGCCGGCGCCGGTCTCCTCGTAGTAGAGCTTTACGCCGTCGTCGGTCCTGGCAAATGGCATGGTTTTCTCCGGGTCGGGCCTGACTTTAGCTCATATGGCGGTCCTGTGGCGCGGTGATAGGCTGCCTCCATGAGCGAGATCGGAACCGGCCTGCAGAACGCCACGGGCATCCGCCAGGCGGTGGCCCGCGCGGGATACGCCTTCGTCGAGGCCTCCGACATGCGCAACGCGCTGTCGCGGTTCGGCACGCTGGCCGACTGGATCCAGTTCGCCGAGAGCTGGAACGATCTCGAGGTCGACACCTACATGGCCGATGGCGGCCGCTATCGCCGCCGCCGCTTCGCGGTCTATGCCGCCCAGCGACAGGGGCCGATCGTGCGCGCGCCGCACCAGCCGCATTTCCAGACGCTCGACTACAACCAGCTGAACGGCGGCATCGAGCGCTGGTTCAAGCCGGTCAGCGAGGAGATCGGCAGTGGCGCGTCGATGCGTACCATCCTCGAATATTGCCGCGCCCTGTTCGGCAGGCTGGCGCCCGAGACGGCGCGCTGGCACATCGAGGTCCACCAGTTCCGCATCGAGGCGCGCCCGGGCGAACAGGGCAAGCCCACGCCCGAGGGCATGCATCGCGACGGCGTGGACTACGTGCTGGTGCTGCTGGTCAACCGCCGCAACATCATGAGCGGCACCACGACGGTGCACGACCTCGACAAGCGCACCTTGGGCAGCTTCACGTTGACCGATCCGCTGGACGCCGCCCTGGTCGACGACGCGCGCCGCTATCACGGCGTGACGCCGGTCGAGCCGGAAAACCCCGCCCAGCCCGCCTATCGCGACGTGCTGGTGGTGACGTTCAGGAAATCGACAAAATAGCTAGCTCCCGATCGTCACGCCTGCGTCGGCGATGATGGTCTGGCCGGTGATGAAGGCGCCGGCCTTGCCCGCGAGCATGACGGCGATGCCGCCGATATCGTCGGGCTCGCCGATGCGCCGGAGCGGCGCGGTCTGCAGGCGCTTGTTGAGGTACTCGGGATTCTCCCACAAGGCGCGGGCAAAGTCGGTCCTCACCAGGCCGGGCGCGATGGTGTTGACGCGGATATTGTCGGGGCCCAGCTCGACCGCGAGGTTGCGCGACAGCGCCATGTCGGCCGCCTTGGAGATGCCGTAGGCCCCGAGTACCGCCGTGCCGCGCACGCCGCCGATCGACGACACGATGATCACCGATCCGTCCTTTCTGGCGCGCATGTCGGGCAGGCACAAATTGATCAGCCAGATGTTGGACAGGATGTTGTTCTGCATGATCTTGGTGAAGGCCTCGTCCGGCATCTTCTCGGTCGGCCCGTAATAGGGGTTGGTCGCCGCGTTGCAGACCAGCACGTCGACCGGACCGAGCTGCTTCCTGGTCTCGGCGATCAGGTTCTGGCACTGGCTCTTGTCCGAGATGTTGCAGGGAATGACGACCGCCTCGCCGCCCGCCTTGCGGATCTCGGCCGCGGCTTCCTCGCAGGCCGGCCGCTTGCGGCTCGACACCACGACCCTGGCGCCCTGCAGGGCGAGATGGAGCGCGATCGACTTGCCGATGCCCTTGCTCGAGCCGGTGACGACAGCGACCTTGCCCGACAGGTCGAAAAGCGGCGATGCCATGCGGTTTCCTCCGAACGCAGTCGATTCGGTGCCTGTTGTGTCGCACAAACCGGCGAAAAGCAAAGGCCGGAGGGCGCCGCTGCTCACGCCGCCCTCCAGGGCGCGGACCCGGCTTGATGCCAGTCCCGCGCTGCGGGATAACGAGCGCGATGACTCCTCACACTCGCCGCATCGTTGCCGCCGGTGCCATCGGCAACGTGCTCGAGTGGTACGATTTCGCGATCTACGGCTACTTCGCCGTCTCGATCGGCCGCACCTTCTTTCCCCAGACGGATCACGTGGCCCAGGTGCTGGCGGCCTTCGGCGTCTTCGCCATCGGCTACCTGATGCGTCCGCTGGGCGGCGCCGTCACCGGCCACATCGCCGACCGCTTCGGCCGGCCCACCGCGCTCACCGTCTCGGTGGTGGCGATGGCCGTTCCGACCTTCCTGGTCGGCGCCCTGCCGGGCTACCAGACGCTGGGCATCGCAGCGCCCATCCTGCTCACGCTGTTGCGCATGATCCAGGGCCTCTCGGTCGGCGGCGAATGCACGACATCCTTCACCTTCATGATCGAGTACGCAGCGCCCGGCCGCCGCGGGCTGATCGGCGCCGTCGCCTCGGCTGGCGCCACGCTCGGCATCCTGCTGGGATCGGCGACCGGCGCCGTGCTCTCGGCCGAGATGTCGACCGCCGATCTCGATAGCTGGGGCTGGCGCGTGCCGTTCCTGCTCGGGCTGGTGGTCGGCGGCGCGGGCTTCCTGCTACGGCGCAACATTTCGGACGATGCACCGTCGGCGTACAGCGGCTCGCCGATCGCCGAGGTGCTGCGCCATCATGGCGGGCTGCTGGCGCGGCTGGCCGGACTCGCGGCGTTCGGCGCCGTCGGCTTCTATCTGATGTTCCTCTATATCGTGAGCTGGCTGCAGTTCATCGACGGCGTGTCGCCGGCGCGGGCGCTCAGCATCAACACCGCCAGCATGGTCGCCATGATCCCGGTCGGGCTGACCGCGGGCTGGCTCTCCGACCGGGTCGGCCGCAAGCCCGTGCTGCTCGGCGCCATGGCGCTCGCCTGCGCCAGCGCCGTGCCGCTGTTGTGGCTGATGCATCACGCCAATCCCGTGCTGATCCTGGCCGGCCAGATGGGCTTCGTGCTCACCATCAGCACGGTGCTCGCCGTGCAGCCCGCTTTCATGGTCGAGGCGACGCCACGCGAGGTCCGCTGCACGGCGATCGCGGTCGGCTACAACGTCACCTTCGGCGTGATGGGCGGGCTGACCCCGCTCGCCGCGACCTGGCTGGTCCACCGCACGGAGCTCGGCCTCAGCCCTGCCTTCATGGTCATGGCGACCGCGGCGATCTCGTTCGCGACGGTGCTGCTGTTCAAAGAGAGGCCGCGTTCGGTCGCCGTCGTCTAGCCCGCCTCTGCAGCGCGTGATAGCGTATCGCCACAGCAGAGGACCGAGCGATGCAGCCGCAAACGACGAGCAGATCAGCCAGGGCGCTGGTGTCGCCGACCCTGATCGGCGGCGAGATCCCGCTGATCGACGTCGCCGACTATCTCGCCGGCAAGCCGGGCGCCGCTCAGCGCGCCGCCAACCAGCTGCGCTTCGCCTTCGAGCATGTCGGCTTCTATTACCTGGCCGGCCATGGCGTGCTGCAATCCTTGATCGACACCGCCTACCGCGAGGCGGCGCGCTTCCACGCTCAGCCGATCGAGGCCAAGCTCGCGGTCAAGGTCGACGAGCACAATATCGGCTACATGCCGATCGCCCGCACGCCGCCGCCCAACGCCGCCGCGCAGGGCAAGAAGCCCAGCCAGAACGAGGCCTACTTCCTGCGCCGTGAACGGGGCCCCGGCGATCCCGACGTGCTGTCCAACCGCCGCTTCCATGCCATGAACAAATGGCCGAACGAGAGCGACCTGCCGGGCTTCCGCGACAACGTGCTGGCTTACATGGGCACGCTCGAAGCGCTGTGTAAAAAGCTGGTGCAGCTCTATGCCCTGGCGCTCGACCTGCCGGAGACCTTCTTCGACGCCTGCTTCCGCGAGCCGCACATGATCCTGCGCATGTCGCGCTATCCGGTGATCGACGGCGCCGACGAGTCCGTCGCCAGCCTGGTGCCCCACACGGATTCGGGGTTCATGACCTTGCTACCGCCCAATAAGGTGCAGGGGCTGTCGATCCTGCTGCCCGACGGGCGCTGGATGGACGCGCCGGGCGTCGAGGACGCCTTCGTGGTCAATGGCGGCGACATCCTGCACCGCTGGACCAACGAGCGCTTCCTGTCGACGCCGCACCGCGTGCGCAACGTCTCCGGCCAACTGCGCTACGCCGTGCCGTTCTTCTGCGACCCCGACCACGACACCATGATCAAGTGCCTGCCGAGCTGCCAATCGTTCGAACGGCCGGCCAAATATCCGCCGATCAAGTTCGGCGACTATGCGCTGTGGTTCGCCGCGCAGCGCTACGAGCACATGGCCAAGGTGCAGGTGCCGGACGAGTCCGAGATCGCACCGGGGGCTCGTGCGACGGCGAGATGGTGACTCATCCGCGATCGACCTGACGCCATCCTGCTCCATGCTGTCCCGCCGGGCGTTCATCGCATCGTCGGTGGCCGTCGCCTCGGCCGCCCGCGCGGCCGATCCCGCCTGGATCGACGCGCATGCCCATGTCTTCGTGCGCGGGCTGAAGCTCGCCATCGATGCGCGTTATGCGCCCGACTACGACGCCTCCTGGCAGACCCTGCTGGCGCTGGCCGAGCAGAACGGCGTCGGCCGCGCGGTGATCCTGCAGCCATCGTTCCTGGGCTACGACAATTCCTACCTGTTCGAGGCATTGAAGGCTGAGCCGAGCCGCTTCCGCGGCGTGCCGTGGATCTCGCCCTCGGTCGAAACCAGCGCCGCCGATTGGGAGGAGATGGCTCGGCTCGGCGTGCGCGGCCTGCGCTTTCCGATCTTCGGCCTGCCGACGCCGCATTGGCCGGCCTATGCCGACATGCTGGCCGAAGCAATCAAGCGCGACTGGCCTATCCATCTCTATGTCGAGAGCAAACGGCTGCCCGGGATGCTGCCCATGCTGCTCGATGGCGGCCACAAGGTGGTGATCCCGCATTTCGGCATGTTCGATCGCACGCTCGGCCCGCTGCGCGATCCGGGATTCGAGCTGCTGCTCGAGAAGGCCAGCACCGGCCGCGTCTGGGTGCTGCTGAGCGGCGCCTACCGGGTCGGGCTCGAGCGGGCGCGCCCGGCGGCGCCGCTGCTGCTCGCCGCCTTTGGGCCCGAGCGGCTGATGTGGGCCAGCGACTGGCCGCACAGCGACACCGGCCTCGACCGCGTGACGACCTATCCCAAGACGCTGCAATGGTTCGAGGAGTGGGTGCCCGACGCGGCGACGCGGCAGAAGATCCTGGTCGACACGCCGGCCAAGCTCTACGGATTCTAGATATCTTTTCCTCCCCCGTCATACGGGGGAGGTGCCCGTAGGGCGGAGGGGGAAAGCCGCAGTCGAGAACTCTCCCGATTTCAGATCATCGACTTTCGACATTGCGCGCGTGGCTCTCCCCCTCCCTGCCCTCCCCCGTAAGACGCAGGGCTGTCCGGGGAAAGTCTAAGCATAGCTGAAGCGGAGCTGGTTTGGATTGGCCCTGTGTCTTGGTCTATGCAGATTGACCTCGGGCGGCTTGTCGATGCGGGCGAGGGGTTTGCGCACGAAGAGGGATTGGCCGACGAGTTGGGCGAAACGGATGGCGGGCATGGCGATGCGGTGCAGCCGAGCGGCAATACGGAGCAGCACGAAGGCGATCATGGCGGCCAGGATCTGCAGTCGGATGGCATTGCCGCCGTTGCCGATGAAGCGGCGGATGTTTAGATGCTGCTTGATCCAGCGGAACAGCAACTCGATCTGCCAGCGTCTCTTGTAGAGGGCGGCAATGGCGACAGCGGAGCGCCTGGTGTCATCGGTCAGCAGGTCCAAGGTCTGGCCGTTGTCGCGCTTGAGGCGGATACGGCGCATGGCAATGGCGAGCTGGGAATCGCCCTTGCTGGCCAGCTTGACCTCGGCATCGGCCAGGACGGTGAAGCCCTCGCCGCGGCAGCGCTTGAGCGGCCGACGACGCAGGGTGCGAAAGCGGGCATTGGTTTTGCGGCGGGTGACGAAGAAGGCTCCCGCTTGATCGATCTCGGTCCACCAGCCGTAATGGCAATAGGCCTTGTCGACGACGTAGGTCACGCCCTTCACAAGCGGCACCTGGCGGCCGAAGGAGATGTCATTGACGGTGGCCGGCGTGATCGCAAACCGCTCGGGAAGGTCAGCCTTCGGATCGTAGGCGACATGCAGCTTGAGGCCGCGGATGCGGCCGTTCCAGCGCGCCCAGTCGACGATCTTACCGAGCGGGATCGGCGTTGCATCGATCAGACGCACCATCTCGCGGCCGTCCCGCCGCAAGCCTCCGCCGGCCTGTTCGACCAGCCGGCTGAAGAGCTCGGCGAAGATCGCTGGCGGCCGTCGCCGGTTGGCGTCCGACAGCGTCGAGCGACGCAGAGCGCCGACCCCCAGATGATAATGCTGGTGGGCATTGGCCTGCCACGCCGCCTCCAGCTCGCGCAGGCTGCCCGCACCGTTCAGTTGGGCGCAGATCAAGCTCACCAAGTGATTCCAGCTATCGAACTTCTTGTCATAGGCGTCGCCATCGTGACGTTCCACAATCGCCGCGAACTGCCGACGATCGACCAGTTTGAGGAGGCTGCCAAAAATGCTATCGCCGTAGCGCATGCTCGGTCTCACTTCCTTCTGAGTCTCGACAACCAGAAAGTAGCGGACTTGTGCCGTTGGGGCCGAGCATGCGCCTGCGTCACGGTGAATCATTCCCCGGACAGCCCTGCGTATGACGGGGAAGGAATATGAGAGGTGACCTATAGCGCGCCGCCTTCGACGCTGCGCCCCTCGGCGCGCCAGCGCAGCATGCCGCCCGGCAGGTTGGCGATGTCGGCGAATCCCGCCTTCTGCAGGATCGCCGTGGCATGGGCCGAGCGGCTGCCGGCACGGCAGACCGCGACGATGGGCTTGTCCCTGGGCAGATCCTTGGCGCGGATGGCGAGTTCACCCAGTGGCACCAGGGTGGCCCCCCTGATATGGCCCAACGGCCCGGTGAACTCGGCCGGCTCACGCACGTCCACGACCTGCACCTTCGAGATGTTCTCCTCCAACCAGTGCGGCTCGACCTCCCACACACCGCCGAAGGTGAAGCGCAGCGGCGCCCAGCAAGGATCGGGCGGCACCACGGTCTCGTTGCCGGGCTGGCCGCAGCGCAGGTTGGCCGGCACCGCCTCGTCGATCTTCTTGGGATGAGGCAGGTCGAGGTTCTTCATGTAGCCGACATAGTCGCTCTCGCCGACCTCGCCGCCCAGCCGCGGATTGAACCTCTTCTCCTCGGCCACGCTGGTGGCGGTGAGACCGCGATAGTCGTGCGCGGGATAGAGCAGGCAGGTCTCGGGCAGCGAAAAGATGCGCGAGCGCACTGAGCGGTAGAGCGCCCGCGGGTCGCCCTGCTGGAAATCGGTGCGGCCCGAGCCGCGGATCATGATGCAGTCGCCGGTGAAGGCCATGCTCTCATCGTCGAGCACGAAGGTGACGCAGCCATTGGTGTGACCGGGCGTCGAGCGCACCTCGAGCGCGCGCCGGCCGAAGGTGACCTGATCGCCGTCATTCAGCAGGCGGTCGGCGCCCGACGCGCCGCTCGCCGCCGCGAGCGCGATGCCGCTGCCAAGCTTTTGCTTCAGGAGCCAGGCGCCGGTCACGTGATCGGCGTGGACATGAGTCTCGAGCGTCCACTGCAGTTTTAGCCCCAGCTCGCCGATCAGGGCGGCGTCGCGGCGGACCTGCTCGAACACCGGATCGATCAGCACCGCCTCGCCCGACGCCGAGCAACCCAGCAGGTAGGTGTAGGTCGACGAGGTCGGATCGAAGAGCTGGCGGAAGACGAGCATGGAGGCCACCGTAGCATCGTCGTCTGTTACTTTTCAGGCTCCTCTCCCCCTTGGGGGAGAGGAATATGAGTGCGCTTTACCCCGCCGGCGCGCTCGCTTTGTCGATGGCGGCGACCGACTCGGCATCGAGCTTGATGGCGGGCGAGGCGATCAGGTCCTTGAGCTGCTCCAGGCTGGTGGCGCTCACGATGGGTGCGGTGATCGACTTCCTTTGCATCAGCCAGGCCAGCGCCACCTGCGTGTCGCTCGCATCGTATTTCTTGGCCGCCGCGTCGAGCGCCTTCAGGATGGCGAAGCCCTTGTCGTTCAGATACTTCTTCAGGCCGCCGCCGCGCTTGCTCTTGCCGAGGTCGGCCTCCGACCGGTACTTGCCGCTCAGGAATCCGCTGGCCAGCGAATAGTACGGGATGACGCCGATCCCTTCCTTCAGGCATTCGTTCTCCAACTCGCCCTCGAACAGGCCGCGCTCCATCAGATTGTAGTGCGGCTGCAGGCTCTCGTAGCGCGGCAGGCCCTTGTCCTTGGCGATCTTGGCCGCCTCGGCCAGCCGCGGCGCCTCGAAGTTGGAGGCGCCGATCGCCCGAATCTTGCCGGCCTTGATCAGTTCGCCGTAGGTCGAGAGCGTCTCCTCCTGCGGCGTGGCCTTGTCGTCCTTGTGCGACTGAAAGAGGTCGATGCGGTCGGTGTTGAGCCGCTGCAGCGATTCGTCGACCGATTTCTTGATATGGGCGCGCGACAGAGCACCGGACTCCGGCAGCATACCGCACTTGGTGGCGATCAGGACCTTGTCGCGCTTGGCTGAATCCTTCTTCAGCCAGTTGCCGATCACCGTCTCCGATTCGCCGCCCTTGTTGCCCGGCGCCCAGCGTGAATAGACGTCGGCGGTGTCGACAAAGGTGAAGCCGGCATCGACGAAGGCATCGAGCAGCTTGTGCGAGGTCGCCTCGTCGGCCGTCCAGCCGAACACGTTGCCGCCGAAAGCGACGGGGGCGAATTCGAGGCCGGAACGGCCCAGCTTGCGTTTTTCCATGGACTTTCTCCTCTGGTTATTCGGCGGCCTTGGCCGGCTCGGCAATGGCCGGTGGCGGTGCGGCGGGCGCGACGGTGGGCGGCGCCACCGGCTGCGATGGTCCGGCGACCGGCATCGCGAAGGGGTATGTGGGGGTGGCGAACTGGATGCCGAGGCCGGGGAAGGCCTCGTACATGCGGCGGACAGCCATGCGCTGGACCAGGCTCGGATTCTTGGGCCGCGCCATGAACTTGAAGCGCACGATCAGCGAGTTGTCCTTGATATCGACCACGCCCTGCATCTTGAGCGGCTGCAGCAGGATCGGCTTGAAGGTGGGCTCCTCCATCATGTCGGTGCCGATCTTCTTCACCGTCTTGCGCAGCAGCTCGACGTCGGTGCCGTTGGCGAAGGCGAGATTGAACTTCACCACTGTCCAGTCGCGGCTGAAATTGGTGATGTGGGCGACCTGGCCGAACGGCACGATGTGAAGCTGGCCGTTCTGGTGCCTGAGCTTCAGCGAGCGCACGCTGAACCCCTCGACGGTGCCCTTGACCTTGCTGCAGTCGACATACTCGCCGATGCGGAAGGAATCCTCGGCGAGGAAGAATATTCCCGACACGATGTCGCGCACCAGCGCCTGGCTGCCGAACGAGATGGCGAGGCCGAACACCGAGGCGCCGGCGATCAGCGGCGTGATGTTGA
>Ga0070698_100001805_pt1 | contig 23801 bp, 28 predicted proteins | sample KBSK1502metaG_FD_65477 | JGI IMG/M metagenome (GOLD analysis project Ga0070698, IMG submission 65477) | Corn, switchgrass and miscanthus rhizosphere microbial communities from Kellogg Biological Station, Michigan, USA - KBS K1-50-2 metaG | ecosystem: Host-associated > Plants > Roots >... | reverse complement strand
ACTACCGTTCATTCGACCTGGATTCGTCGCTATTCGTCGAAGGGAGCGTTCATCAATAGGTCAACCGTTGACACGGCTTTGTAGCCAGGCACGAATCGCTCGCCGAAGTCGCGCAGGAAGTTGTCGTAGCTCTGTTCGGGCTTCGCCTTGACGAGCCGACAACACGTCTCGGTAAATCCTTGCTTCATCCTCAGTCGGGGGAAAGCACTGAGGATGCGCTCGACATCGGCTGGCGGGAGTGCCTCAACGCCGAAGCCCCCGAAGTCGAGTCCGATACCCATCGTGCCGACCGCCACTTCCGGCTCCTTGTGAAGCGCCAGCGATGGCGTCGAGTTAAGCGCAACCAGGTCCCAGATCAGTTGTGCCCGGCGATCCGATAGACCCTTGCCTTTGATAAACGCCAGTGCGGCATCGGCGCCATTCACTTCGAAGCGATTGGGCCCTGACACACTGGCAGTCAGACCGATGTCGTGGAGTATCGTGCCAATGGCCACGACTTCGCGGTCGTAGTCGATCCCCTTTATGCGGCCAATCGCTTCAGCAAACAGCCACGAACGCATCGCGTGATTGAACAGATAGGGTTCGGAGAGTCGTTGCGCATACTCAATCACGGCCGTGATGAGCGGACTATCGGGTACGCTGACGCCTACAATCAGTCGAGTCTGCAACGCGTCCCGATTGACGAATGTCTTCGCTGGCGCAACCGTCTCCTGCTTGTAGCTGACCGTTTCAATACTCATCGGAGTCCTCCTCTGCTTTATGCTGCTCTCGTTGTGATCTTTGTGAACCGCTTGACGAACTCGAGCGCCTTCTCGGCGACCTCGCGCCAGCCGGCGTCGATTGTCAGCGCGTGCCCGCGGCCCGGCATCTTGACGATCTCAGTCACGCCCTTGTTGCGTTTCTGCTTTTTGTACGATGCGTTCGCGATCGCCCAGGGGACCGTATGGTCCGAGTCGGCAGAGACGATCAGCATTGGACCCCGCTTCGGATTCGTCGAGTCGACCTTCGCCTCTGACCACGGATTGACATTCGCGGACGCCGCCTGGAAGAGCGGCTCGCCGGCGCCGGGGACGGAGTAGCCGAGGTACAGTTCCTTCGCCTCGTCCTCGCCGACCGCGTTCGCGAAGCCGTAGCGGAACTGCTCGTAGGTGAGCGGGACCGCGCGGTTCCAGTTGGCAGGGTTGCGCAGGGCGACGCTGGCGGTGCGCAACGCCGAGATCGGCAGCGGGAGCACGCCACGGAACGGAGCAGGGCTGATCGCCACTGAAGCGGCGGCGAGCCCCCGCCCTGCGAGAATCATGGTCAGCAGGCCCCCGAAAGAGTGGCCGATGATCACGGGCTTCCGATTCAGGCGGCGGATGATTGCCTCCTCATAGTCGGCGATCTCGCGGATCCCCTTGCCCGCGAACACCTCAGGGTGTTCTCTGGCCGCGGCGACCGTCTCGGGATCGTCGGGCCAGCCCGGTGTGACACCCACGTAGCCGGCTTCCTCGAAGAGCGTCACCCAGCGGTCCCAGCTCGACGGCAACAACCAGAGCCCGTGAACGAAGACAACCGGTGTGGCGCTCGAAGCGTTCGCGCGCTTGACTTGCGCTGCCTCGTGCTCAGTGATGGTCGATTCGGTGGTCGCGATGGTCATCTCATCCTCCTAGTCTCTCGTGACAAAAGAACGTTGGTGGTGCGTTCGTGCTATCTAAGACCAGGCAACACGTCATGATGTGACAAGCTTTTTCTACGACGCACACCTGTCACATTTCGACGCGTCGTTCGGTCTCCGTTGCGAGCAGTTAATTATGGAGTTCGATGCCGATGGCGCAGTGTGCCAACTACGCCGGCCTGCTAACGAGCCTCCCGACCGTCGAAGAGGTTCTGGACGATCACGCGTCGGAGTTGGGGCACGACTTCATGGCGTATCGGAACCACGTGTACCGGGTTGCGAATCTGTGCCTGGCGATCGTGGGAGACAGCCGCGTCGAACTGGAGAAGATAGCTGTCGCTGCCGTCTTCCACGACCTCGGGATCTGGACGAACAATACGTTCGACTACATCGCTCCATCAGTCGCGATCGCGCGCAAGCACCTCACGGCGCGAGGGGTGGCAGAGTGGATCCCTGAGATCGAGGCGATGATCGTGGATCACCATAAGGTCACGCCCTCGCGCGCAAAACCGCAGTCGCTGGTCGAATCATTTCGGCGCGCAGATTGGATCGACGTGTCGCGCGGGTTACGACGGTTCGGCCTCCCGCGCACGTTCGTCGCGACTGTCGCCACCACATGGCCGAACGCGGGCTTCCATCGACGCCTGGTTCAACTGACGATTGATCGCTTTTGGAAGCACCCGCTCACACCCCTGCCGATGGTCAAGTGGTGACGTTGTTAATCTCCAATCGCTAGTGGGTACTACGTGACTAGGCGTTTTTCAATACGCCGGTCCGGAATCAGCCAGATCAGCGCAGCAATCACGAGAACTGCCTGGCCGATCGACGGGGAACTCAGGGCGGCCATGATCGCTACGACATACAGCACCGGTGATAACTTTCCCTTCCAATCGCGCCCGATCGCTTGCTTCAAGATTGAATCCTGCCCCTGTGAACGGATAATCGCCTGCTGGAGAACCAAATACGCAATGGCCGCCATGAGCAGCACCACTCCGTAGAGTGCGGTAGGCACTGCGGTGAAATGGTTTTCCCCCATCCACCCCGTAGTGAACGGAAATAACGAGAGCCAGAACAACAGGTGCAGATTGGCCCAGAGAATTGCCCCAGTCACCGCGCTACAAGCATGCAGCATGTGATGGTGGTTGTTCCAGTAGATACCGACATAGACAAAACTGAGGACATAGCTGAGAAACACCGGGAGCAGAGGCGCCAAGTCTTCCAGTCGGCTGCCGTGCGGTACCTTCATCTCCAGCACCATGATCGTGATAATGATCGCGATCACGCCGTCGCTGAATGCCTCCAACCGCCCTGTGGTCATCGATCCACATCATAGCCGATGTCGATTGCATCATCGGAATAGTGGCGAGCTGTGTCGCTCGTCTGCATCAGTTTTCTTTTTCCACGTGTCCGATTTCGCCTTCCACAATTACCCCGTAGGTCTTGACCGGTTCTGTGGCAGGGCCTCGCAGTACCGCGCCGGTACACACGTTGAACTGACTTCCGTGCCATGGACACGTTACGGTTGATCCACCGAGAGCGCCTTCGTTCAACGGACCTCCCCTATGTGTGCATTTAGCCTGCGTGGCACAGAAACTGCCCGCCACACTGAAAACCGCCGCGTCACCGACCAACAGGCCCGAACCGGCTGGCACCGCGTCAACGCGAAATCGGTTATCTTTAAGGACCTCCGATTTCGCGGGTGAGCTTGCAACACTTGCCTCAGTATTGGTCCGCATAATTTCCCTTTCAGTTCCTGGTTTGGGTGCTCCCGCTCGCCATTCGTATTCCACCAGGATTGTTACAACCCATTTCATGTTGCGACACGCCGAGCCTTAATCCGTTTCTCTGATGTGGACAATTGGGTTGTATTCATCTCCTCCGTTGTCCGGCGACGAAGCCCTTTGGGTGCGCACGTTGGACACGGCGACAAGCATCAATCGCGAGGCGGTCGCGGCTGATCATGCTGCGGCCGGCCGCTGACTTATGTCACAGACCCAGTTGTGGGCGCAGCCCAGACTTTGATCCTATGCAGCAACCCGACGAATTGGCCCTAGTTGTGCGACCTCAGCGCACGTGTCTGCGCATTGACGGCACGCTTGAGCACATTTCCTCATCGTTTCGCCTTCGTGTTTCCCGCACTCTGCCGCGCAGGCTCTGCATAGCTCGGAACAGATACTGCACACTTGGTTAGCAAACTCAGAACTGCCCGTGAGCAGGGTTACGCAGGTTCGGCACAATTCAAGACATTCGTTACAAAGCCGGATGCATTCCTTCATCATGACCGGATCTTGGTCCAGGGACTCAGCGCGGCATTCAGCGCACCAGCGTGAGCACTGCAAACACTCCTCTATACATCGTTCAACGGTTTGATTTGAAATTGTCATCTAAACCTCCAGTCTTTATCGGATTGTGGCCCCATCTCATCTTGTAACGCGACTTGGCGATGCGCGCGAGACTTGGATGGCACAGAGCGGACCCGCACCTCATCCTTTTCTATGACAGGGCAAGCCCATTAAATGTGACAAAGAGACGCACGAAAAACAATCCGACCAGCGACCGTCACAAATCCACGTCATGCTTGGTCTCTAGTGCATCGCCAGCGACGGTAAATATGAGAGGTACATAACAATGTCGATTAACATGAGTGACGATAAGAACATTCCGGCTGATGCCGAGGCTTGCTACGAGGCGGTTGCCAGTCAGGAGGAGATTTATCTAGAGGAAACCGAGGAGGAATTACGCGCGATCTTGATCTTCTACGATCCACCTCCATCACAAAACACCAGCACCATATTGCCGGAGAGTTGCCGAGAGCGAGAATCTGATCGTGAGGTAGAGAGATCAATGACCGACACCAACAACAACCCTCGCTTGGCCGAGAACCCTGACGAACAGATAAACCACGCGGCCGAGGAACTGATCACCGGCGATTCGGATGATCCTCCACTCAGCGAAGAGGAGGTCGTGGAAATGCTTAATGACTCACATGCCCAGAGGTCAAATCTGTGAGCTGATGGTCGGTGGTAAAGCTACGTTTTCGCGGCCAATTCCGCCTCAATCTAGTCCAGTCCCACAGGCGCTGCGAAACTATGCCTGCAGGTGGCTTCCTTGGAACCGGCTGCCACCTGACACACCTCTTCAATCACAATCCCGTCCTCAGATCCAGCTGTGGCAAATCGAGCCTAAGAATGACCTTGAAGAGTGGGACGCCGGTCCCTGGTGCGGCACTACTGGGCTGACAAATCTGGCTTGCGTCCGCTTGACACGAAATCTGCCCTGAGCATAGCCTTTCTAACATTAAAAGGAGCCCACCAAAGTTAGATTTGTTCCGAGGGGATCGGTATGGGGGCCAGCGTAAATACCTTTGCGTTATTGGTGGGCTTGGCAGCTTTTGCTGACTGGACGCTCTCGCGCCCTTCTGTGCCTCCGCGCAAAGGTTGGGTTCACAAGCTTGGTGGGACAGGTATCCTCGCTCTCGTCTTCTCCATAATATCTCCCGATGATGATGCATTTCAGCAGCAATTAATCCGGCCAGCAACGCCTTCCGTCACAATATCCGCGCACACGAGAGTTGCGCATCGCCGATCGTTAACAGACTTATGGATCAATGCATTTGTAGCTACAGGAGACCCCATCCTGGCTGCGCGAGCGAGTCGCTCGGTTGTCGTGAATCAACCTCTTGACCGCCTGACCCACTTCCAGGCTCCAATCTCGGCCCATTCCCCGCCCATTGCTTCATGATGCCCGATCTCAATTCTAAGTCAGGTAGTGCGGTGTCCTTCCGCTGTATGTTCGGCAGGAATATCACACTGTAAGTCCCGGACTCCACCCCTCTGGCGCGATCACTTCCGTGCAAAGGAGATCGAATATGACAACGGCAGGAAAACCTCTACCGCCAACTCCTCCGTCCCGTAGCGACGTAGAAACCGGCGAACACGACGATGGTCTTTCAGCTTTCGCCCCAGTGCGTCCGCGTCTGTTCGGCATCGCTTACCGTATGCTCGGAAGTTCGGCGGAAGCCGAAGATGTCGTGCAAGATGTTTGGATGCGGTTGCAGTCCACCAATCGGAACGTGGTTGAGAACCCGCCCGCATTCTTGGCGACGACGACCACACGCCTGTGCATCAATCTAGCTCAGTCCGCCCACATGCGCCGCGAAAGCTACGTCGGGACCTGGCTTCCCGAACCGGTGGACACCAGCGCCGATCCCGGAATAGGTGCCGAGCGCGGCGAAGCACTCAAGCTTGCAGTCCTGCTGCTCCTTGAGAAACTCTCTCCCACGGAACGCGCCGCATATGTTCTGCGCGAGGCATTCGATTACTCCTACGACCAGATCGCGTCCATTTTGCAAATGGAGGAAGCAAACGTCCGGCAACTCGTCTCCCGTGGTCGCAAACACATCGCCGATGGCCGCCGCACGCCCGTCAGTTCCAACGAGCAGCGGCGCTTTCTGGAGGCCTTTATCGCTGCGGCGCAGAAGGGAGACATGCCGGCTCTGGAAGGCCTTTTCGCAGAGGATGTTGTTTCTTACTCCGATGGCGGTGGACTGGTGCGCGCAGCGGGAGTCCCCGTTACTGGTCGCAAGCGTGTCGCAACGTTCATTGCCGCTATCTCCACATGGTGCTGGAAGGGCGTGACGCTTGATTGGGTCGAGACCAATGGACAGGCAGGTGTTCTCATATTGCGCGATGGCGTTCCCATTGGGCTTACGATTGATGCCTCCGCCCAAGGCATCAATGAGATCATGTGGTTCCTGAGACCAAGCAAGCTGGCTGCGATCTCAAAGTCAGGCCAAAGATTGGACAATCGTGACGCGGCCTGAACTTACATTGGACTGAGCGATCAGTTGCTAGCGGATGGCAACCCATTGGCAAACAGACGTTAAGTCATTCGGGAATCTTTACCACTTGCCACACCTTCGTTCGGCAAATCACTAGTGGTAGATCGCCTGCTCCATGTCGTGCCGGTCGCTTGCGGATCGCGAAACCAGCCCAGACGCTACCAGAGACTGGTATATAGCTTGTTCCGCTGCGAACCAGTCAATGTCGGGCGAGCCAAGTGGCCTGCCCCTCTCCTCCCAGTTTTGGTAAGCAAGTTTTGCCACGAACTCGTGCCGGCTCTCTCCAGGAAAGTCGGGCGTGAGTTCGACACATTGTTGTCCATCCATCTTTTTGGCTCCGTTTGGCAACACAAACCTGCTTGCTAAGACCGGGCGCTGCATTATTTTGTGACACGGTTCCCACTGACCCGAGAAAACAGGATCGAAGGCTGTTCACAAAGTAGCCCGAATAGTGGACGAATCGAGTTGAAGTGGCGGGAGCGACGGGACTCGAACCCAGCGGCCTCTCGTTGGGACCCCCGACAGGATTCGAACCGTGTTACCGCCGTGAAAGGGCGACGCCCTGACGGCTCACGAACTTAGAGGACGTGGCCGTCAGATATTCTGACACTAAATGGACACTAAATAAGGATGGGGTGCCATCGACCTGGTGACAGTGCGCTCTGAGTAGCTATCCAACAAGTGATTGAAAACACAAGAGATATTATTTGAGACGGGATGGCAGGGCAGCGTTCTAACCAACTGAACTACGTCCCCTTCTTGTTTTCATCGGGTTAGCGGGAAACCCTTGATTTTCCTGTCTTTTCTTACTGTCGATAGAGTCGCCTGCGTCCACCGCTTCCACCCCGTATAACCGAATTCCGGGGTTTTATCGACAGGAAACTGTAAGGAAGTCAACCTTACCGATCCCCAAAGCGAGCCCTACGACCCGGAGCATCTGTCCATGCCCCTGCGTCTAGATTGTAACAGACCGCGGTTGATGCGGTCAGGCTCATGTGCAAGGCCGCCTATCGTTCGGTCTAGTGAACTTCAGAATTGCAAAGCTTCGGGATGGTCTTGATCGGGGGCGCAGTCTGACGCGAAGAAAATATGCGACTGATTGGAAAAGTCGACGGGCTCTAGCTGGCGAAGGACGACAAAAAGGACACAATTCCTCATAAACGAGCGGCCAACTTTTGCCGTTTCGACCTTGCTCCTTCCAATTCCGCGCTAATGGCCTCAGGATCGCCAAGCAGCACTTTGTAGGTGAAATCCTTGTTCTTCTCCATGCCCACAAATGAGTACCAGGGCTGGATGCTGATTGTCCGTTTTCTCGCTTTCAGTGCGAGCATCACCTCGTCCTGCGCCCAAGTTAGCTGGTCGATGAATCGGGAGAATGTGCGACCGGAACTGTGAGCGTGTTCCTGTTCCCTGGCAACGCGCTGCTCATTGTCCGCAATCCGCGATTTCAGTTGCACTGCAAGGTCCAGATCTCCAAGTTCGCCGATATTCCGCAGATAGCTCCCGAATACTACTACAGAGGTGACCATATACAAAAAACCGGGATCGTCGTTCACATTCCTGACACGGACCATGAAGGCCTCCAGAACGCCCGCCGCCGTTCTTCGGGCAACCTTCCTCGCCGCTGACGCCCGCACAAGCGAAGAGCCGAGATCTGTAAACTCAAATACTGCTTCGCCGTCTCGCCTACCATTCCGTACAACATATCCTTCACGAATCAAGCCGCGTATGACCTGTGTAGCTTTCCGGTCGCTCAATGCGAGATACGTCATCATCCAGCTCTTGTCGAAGTCCCCGCGGTGCCAACTTCTCACCTGCCGAAAGAAACGCCGGATCTCGAATGCAGGCAGACCGGCGATGATTTGGTGACGCTGAACTTGGACCGTCATGCTTCCACAGCTGTCAAACCATGTCACGTTTAGACCGCGCAGATCGATAACATTTCATTATTATCTTCAGATAAAAGCCTACCAGATATTGATGACGGCACGTAGACGCTCAGATCAAAGCTGGGGCGCGCAAGGCGGAGCACTCGTCGCTGGCCGACTGCGTCTGCATAAGGGGAGGGCTAGGGCTGAGGTAAAATCCAGTGGTCTCGGAGAGAGCTTATGAATTTTGTGACTTCTTGTCTGGCTGCCATTTTGATCTGGTTTCCGCTCAGCGCAAAAGATCAGCCCGCGCGCCCAAAAATCACCGGCATTGCGCATGTCCGCGTGTATTCCACCAATCTGGACAATTCACGAAAGTTTTACAACCGGATCGTCGGACTTGCCCCGGGCACCGCTGGATGCGCTGACCTGACGCAATCATGTTTCGCCGTGAACGATCACCAGCAAATCGAGATCATTGCCGCCAGCACGCCGGCCAAGTCCAATTTCCTTGCCGAAGTGGCATTTGCAACTGATGATGTCGGCGAAATGCGCCGCTATCTCATTGCACACGGCGTTACCGCAGGCACAATCTCCAAGGATGCGAATGGTGCACAGCACTTCGAGCTTCTCGATCCTGAGGGTCACCCAATCGCATTCGTACAACAGGCGGCAAGGACTGTCTTCAAACCATCGGCCGATCAGTTGAGCACGCGTCTGTTTCACGCCGGCTTCGTGGTCCGCGATAGCGGTGTAGAAGACCGCTTCTACCGGTACCTACTGGGCTTCCACATGTACTGGCACGGTGGATTCAAAGAGGCGGGTACGGATTGGGAAGAAATTCAGGTTCCCGATGGCAGCGATTGGATCGAATACATGCTCAACATTCCATCTACGGCAGACCACAAGGAACTCGGTGTGCAGAATCACTTCTCGCTGGGTGTCCTTAGCGCAAGGGCCGCCATCGAGCGCGTCCATGCCCACGGGCTGAAGAACACGGACGAACCGGAAATCGGCCGCGACGGCAAGTGGGCGGTCGATATCTACGATCCGGACGCCACGCGCGTCGAATTTATGGAATTCGGACTTGCGCAAGCGCCGTGCTGCAATCCATACACAGCACCACACCCGAAACCGTGAGCTGTCCCGGCCTCCTGACTTGCGGCAACCAGAGACAGCGAACTCTTAATCAGTAGGTTGAAGGTTCGATTCCTTCCGCGCTCACCATCTTTTTCAACGACTTGCCCATCACCAAGCCCGCACGGAAGCATTCGGTCGCAGTATCGAAAAAGCCCGTATCGGCGCATCCTGGCGTGAGGCGCATGGCACAGTTTATGACACACCTGGTGACAGAGCCCCATGATCCGTATAAGACGCGCAGCCGGTTGCGAGTTCGCAACCCAGAACTCAGGCTTGGGACGGCGACCGGAGTACATCGTCTTTTACGGTCTCGCCGCAGCGGCCATTAACAATGATGGCCTTTCCATGATGGCCCGCAAACTTTATCGCCGCTCCCAGCAGAGCCAGTTCTTCGTTTTGTAAATCTGCGGCGAACGCGTCGTGGTGAAATATCAGGGTATCGGTTTCCTTGGACGCTACAGCCGCAATGAAGTTCGGAAGACGCTGGCTGACTCGACCCAGAAGGGCGTCGTATCGAAGGCGGTATTCATCGCTGTTCATAACGACTAGGTTATAGCAGGGCAAGTCCGGCTGAGAGTTTTTCGCCGGCTCACTCGATTAAACTTTGATGAACCCAACGTGCCCGCAAGAGCAACATGCCCCATCACAGGGAATAAAGGGGGATTAGCTCGATCACCCGCCTGCGGGAAGAAGCTTTAGCAGGACGGACCGGATAGCCTCGGGTTGGTGCTCACCCGCGCTGCCGGTTAGGGTGTGTATATCCGTTCGAACCCTGCAGGACCTTCAAGTTTCATTTCCCAATCATCACTGCCCCAAGAACCAACAATGGAAACTCGCCACTCGCCAGGTTTTTCGCAGAGAGCGTGCTCAATCAGCGCAACGATTTCAGCTCGCCTCTGCTGGGGAATTACCGGTATTCTGCATCTCGACCACTACTTGTCATAACAACTCTCATTATAGCGAGGCGCAGCGATTCATCCGGGTTTCGAGTTCACTGCTTCACGAGCTCACTAAGCCGTCTGAAAACGCTTGCCTCGAACGGCGAAGCGGCACCGGTTTCCTGGAGAATAGTTCGCAGGTTCTTCCGCAGCGCCTCAAAGATCACCGTCATTTGGCTCACTGTCGGTTGATTGTGGTGCCGCACGAAGGCGCTTAGCAACTCGCGGAAAACGCCTGCCGGAGCTCCGCCGTGCGCGTAGACGTCTGTCCCATTGAGATCGCTCAGCGATTTCTGCAGCCGCCATGGCCTGGTCTCGAAGACAAACCAAGCATGTTGGGTGCCTGCGCGACGGGTGTGGTAGCCAACCGCGAGACCAAGCTCGAACGGCATGTTGAATCGTGGGGTTGGCGGCGGTCGCTGGTCCAATTGAACCCGAGACATATCGTGAATGGAATACCGGCAGGATTCGATGAGCGCCAGGATCCGGTCCAGCCGGCGAGTACTGCCGGGTATTTCCAGGGTCGCCCTAGGGATCAGACCGAACGCGCTGGTGCCGGCGACGTAGGCGAGAAAGAGACTGCGGAAGCGAGCATCGTAGGGAAGGTTGAGAAAAACCGATTTCTGTCTAACGGCGCTTGCGCGCCCTTCTCGAGATGGTCCGTGCGCCATTGCTCTTGGCCTTGCCTCTGCGGCTGCCGGTTCGTGAAATGGCGAGTTCGGCCATGCGGACCAGCCGCTCCCGGTTGGCGCGCGAGACGCCAAGAACCCGGGCGGTTTCGGCCGGCGAAGCAAAATCAGTGGTTATGACTGCCCTTGCCATCGCATCCTCTGACAACAACAGAATATCATCGATTCCTGGATCTTGATGTCCAAATCCACGAGCGGATTCAATCGGATTGCCTCCGCCTCCTGAATTTTGCCCAGCGTGCTTTCTGAGCGATTGAAATTCTTTTGCGTGCGGCCGCCGACAGGCGGCGATCCCGACCTCCAGTTCGTCTTCGATTCCGCGCCCCTAAGTCTTGCAATACCCTCAGCGCAGCATCCAAGCCATCCAATTCCTTCTGGTCTTGCCGTATCGCTTAAACATTTGCAGCACGACGACCAACTTGTCGTACACCGGGCGGCCGCCCAGGCCTCGTTTGTAGCAGTCCGTCATGAATTTCACGATGTCCTCGCGCGAAACGTCCTCCACATAAGGTGTCGTGCAAGACTCACGTAGTAATGTGTCGAGCGTATATCGATATGTCAGGTACGTCCGTTCGGCACGGTGGTGTTTGACAATCAAGATAGTTATCGATGGCCGCGACCACGCGAATGTGGCCTGGAGCGGCACCAAGGGCCGGTGCTGTGCGGTGTTCGATTACGCCAGCGCGCATGGCCTCAACTTCGATAGCTTTGCGTCGAGATTGCTCGGCGACGTCGGCGAAGTTGGGGACAGCTTTGCGGCGCCGTCGATTGTCAATTTCGTACCACTCGAGGTAGTAGGTGCTCTGGGTGTGGTGTTCATCGCGGCCCAGGATTGTGACGTGGTCGCGTACGATCTTGCCGTTGCGCTCGACGATATTGGCGAAGCGCCAAGTCTCACCAACCTTGATGTACTTGAGGATCTTGACCCGGTTCGCGTACTGCTTAGGCTTTCTCGGCATCTCGCATCTCCTCCGGTGAGGGGATGGAAAATAGACCGGGTCGTAAATTCAGGCAAATTCGGAAACGGTATGGAGGGAGTGGAAGGAGTTGAAGGGATTGGCAGTGACTTTATCGACAGGAAGGGGATAACGCGAAGAAAACAAAAGAAAGCTGTTAGGGGGCAGCGTTCTAACCAACTGAACTACGTCCCCACTCGCCAAATCAACGAGATGCGCAATCGCCAGTATTTATGCGGCGCTGCACGAATTGCATATATTGCCCAATCTGCTCCGGACGACCCAGATTGCTTCCAATCGGGTAGAAACCGCTAATAAATCGCCAATAAGAAATTGAGCAAATCGTCGTCACAAAATTATCTTAACAGCTTCTTGCAGAACACGAAAGGGCAGCCTCTCTGAACGAACTCCCGGTATACGCTCCCCGAAGCCTCCTGCGGCGAATGATCGAACAATAGGAGTGGATTTCGAGCAGCCACGGCCTATGGTCTCAAGAGTGACTGTCCGTAGGAGACGGGAATCGCGAAATTCGATCCGCCGAATTCGCGCAGCACGGCAAAGTTGATTCCTATGACTTTGCCCTCGTTGTTGAAAAGCGGACCGCCCGAGCCTCCCGACGTAGTTTGGGCGTCGTAGACAATTTTGTCGGGCAATACGGCGCCAATGTGCCCCTGCGTAGTCGTAGGTCGGATCAGGTTACGGCGCGCGAGTTCTTCCATCACCTGCTTGGGATCACCTTTGGTTGTAGTCGCGATGGACTGGAGGGTTTCTGTGCCGGCCCGCGCCAGAATGGCATCAAGGGCAGTCGGATAGCCGAGCAGCACGACTGGGCCCCCACTGACTGCCGCCCGCCGGCCATCGGCAAGGGCGATCTGCCTGATTTTCAGCCCCGAAATGTTTCCCTTTACAACAGCAACGTCTGCCGCAGATGAAATCTTTTCGGTGTTGACGGGAATGCCGCTCGGAATGCCGGGGAAATATGCCGTCATCTCGGCGATCACCGGCTCAACCCCCTGATTGAGCATTTCCTTCAGATCGTCATTCTGCCACCAGGGCTCGGCGACGTGATGATTGGTGAGAATTCGTCCGGTGTCGGAGACGAGAAAGCCGGTTCCGAAAACGTCCAGGTGGACTTCCGGGCCACTCCCGGTGAGGCTCACGAGCGGGTTGTTGTGTTCGTCGGTCGCAGGCTCACCGCTACTCGTCACCCCGGCAAAGCGCAGTCTCGATCCCGTAGTGTGCTCCCGGAAGGCGAGCACGACATGAATGAGGCAGACGCTGGGCTCGTAGCTCTGGATGATTTTCTCGGCAAACTTGCCTTCGGTCTCAATTTTTTCCAGTCGGTTTTCTACGGCAGCCAATTGAGACTGCAAGGCAGACGCGTTTTCTGTCTTGCTGATTGCAATCTGGGACCTCAGGTCTTCGCTCTTCTTCTGCAGTTCGAGTTTTTGTGGATCGCTCGCCTGCGAGCTACCGCGGTCTTCAAGGGCACGACGCGACCGTTCCATCAACTGCTGTTCGGTCAGCACGCCTGTCTGTAATCGAGTGATCGCAGCATAGACTCGGGTATTCTGCGCCTGGGTGCGCCGGTAGAAGAAGGAAAAGATCAAGACAGCAACCACAAGCACGGCAACAGTCACCAGCCCGCCAACCCGAAGCGTCCGCCGTTCTTCGTTGACTGCGGTTACCACTTGCTGGGTAGCGTTTCGATTTTCCTCGGCAAGACGCAACCGCTCTCGAAACTGGTCCGCGATGGATTTATTCCGTAGTTGCGAACGCACCCGCGAACGCAATTCCTGCGGGTCGAAAGGCAGGGACAGCACGTCGTCGGCCCCGAGATCGAGCCCACGAGTGCGCTCCGCTGATCCCCCAGGAGATAACATCAGAACCCTGATGTTCTGTGTTTGTTCGGAAGCCTTGATTTCGGAAAGAAGGTCGCAACAATCGAGCTGTGGCGGATCAGCACCCAGGATCACGATGTCGGGACCGAAGGCAAGGACTGCCTTCATTCCCCCCTGAGAGTCGGTGGAGACCTCATATCCCGCATCGTTCAAAGCCGCGGCGATCTGTTGTCTGAGGCTTTCATCAGACTCCACGACCAAGACCTTCCCTGCATTTTGGTTCATAAGCCCGTCCATTAGGATGGTGGCAGACTGTCGGAGGATTCAATTCAGGCCAGATCAGCGTCCGTGGTACCTCGGCCACCAACGCCCAATGGCTTGTTGATAGACACGATCTTCCGGAAGCCACATGTACGCGCGGGGTATCTTAAAGGCCAAGCTCGCTCAGTCCCGGGTGATCATCGGGGCGGCGTCCGAGTGGCCAATGATACTTGCGTTCCGATTCCTTAATGGGAAGATCATTGATGGATGCGTACCTCAACCGCATTAGCCCATCAGGGTTGAATTCCCAATTCTCATTCCCGTACGAACGATGCCAATTTCCCGAGTCGTCGTGCGATTCATAAGCAAAGCGCACGGCGATTCGATCGTCCGCAAACACCCACAGCTCTTTGATCAGCCGGTAGTCGATTTCTTTAGTCCATTTGCGCCTGAGAAAAGCAAGGATGTCTTCCCTTCCGTTGACAAATTCCGAGCGGTTTCTCCATCGTGAATCGATGGAGTATGCCAGAGCCACTTTCTCCGGGTCGCGAGTGTTCCAGCCATCCTCGGCGAGGCGTACCTTTTGAATCGCACTCTCACGTGTAAAAGGAGGTAAAGGGGGGGCGCGTTGTCGTTGCAGTTCCCATGGTTTCTTCTCCTTCAACTGCGCCGCGTATGGTCGACATCACCAAGCTGCACACTACGTCACACATTGCGGTGGCCCCGTTCCTGTAGCACCCAGCTGTTGCCATCTGGATCGGAGAAGTTGGCGAAGCTCGCATAGTCTCCGCGCGCGGGGTCGAGCCCGGGTGCGACACCTCCATCCCAGGCTCCAATGGGCGTCTTGTGCCGGATCTCACCGACGTCGACCCCACGTTCGAGCAGGCGGCTCCGCGCGGCCTCGAGGTCCGTGACGACGAGATAGACGTTGCGAAGTGAACCGACGGGCGCGTCGGTGAGTCCGTTACCGATCTGGATCGAGCAGCTTGAGCCCGGCGGAGTGAGCTGCGCAACGCGGAACGCGTCGTTCGGCGAATAGTCGACGTCGAGCGTAAAGCCGACCTGATCGACATAGAACCGCAGCGCTCGCTCGACATCGCTCACCGGCACCGTAATCACTTCGACTGAAAATGTTGGCGTTCTCACGGTTGCGTCTCCCCTGCGCCTGCTACGATGAAGTTCCCGTCGTTGCTTCTGTCGGTCGGGCAATTGTCTGACACCGTTGATTGCGGCCCAGGCGCCAGTCTTACCGCATCCGGCGAGCGCGGAATCCTCTCGCTGAGTGTCAATGGCGCTGACAGAGGATATCGACGAGGCTTGAGTTTCACGGACGAGTTCCGAACTTTTTGCTCTCCCGTACCGCTTCCGTCGAGGCCTGCGCCGAATAGCGGGGAATAATTTTGCCTTCGAAAATCTCATGTTCGCCGCTGCGAGATGCCGAATGCCCGCTCATGCCGACTTGCGGCGGGGGAGCACTTCGGCGACGGTGAGTTCGCGATCGGGACCGTGTGGAATCACCGTTTGACCCGGCTCAAGATGAAGCTGTTTGCCATCGAGTTGCACCGAGACAATGTCCGGCTCGAATGACAAGAAGTTGGAGATGCGGCCGACCTCGGGATATGCCTCAGGATACGACCATACCGCTAGATGTGCGTCACCGATGTTGTAGTAGCTGCATAGCCCCTTGTATGGGCAGAAGGTCTGGCGTTCCACGGGAGTGAGCGCAGACTCATCAACGTCGGCACGCGGAACGTACCAGCGCGGCGCGAAGCCGGACTCGTAGAGAACCATGGGCCGTTTAGTATCGGCAATGATGCTGTCACGATGGCGGACGATGAGATGACGGGATGCCTGGCGGATGTCGATGCGGTGGTAGCTGTCGGCGGCATGGCCCACGATCCGTTGGTCCTCTTCGTAGAAAGCCTCCATGGCCGGCCAGGAGAATGCAACCCGTCCCTGCAACTCGCTCGCGTACGCGGGCAAGTCGATGTGTCGCCATGCCCCTCGCGGTGCGCTCTGCTTGCCAGCCTGAACGGTATACCAGGACGTGAGCCCAAGATCGGGATGCCGGGTCGTATGCTCGCTGTGTTGTAGAGTGTCGGGAGAGATGTCGGTCTCGGGGAAATAGGCCATCGGATAGTGGCCCGGCTCGAAGAGCAGAACGACGTTTTCGCTATCTGCGATCCAGTTGCCACCGAAGCGCACGCGCATCCGTCGGCGCAACGGCTCAGCGTACAACAGTCTCTTGGGCAGCGGTTCGGGCACGAGGAATCGGCCGACTGCTCCCGGGGATAACGGACCTTGTTGCCATGACAGTCCCATGATTTCTTCTCCTCTTAGGGGAATCTTTAACCGAAATGCTATGGCGCAGCAGTACTGAAACCAGCAATTCTGCGCCGGGCAAATCTAGTTCATGTGGGCATCCCGACCTTATTTTTCTCAGAGGTCAAGAATGACATTCGCGTCTGGGTGTGAGCAGCACACCAGCACATTTCCGGGAGCCGGCCTCTCAAGCGGCTCGGGGTTATAGCTAATCGATCCCCCAATTAGACCAGTCATGCAGGTGTGGCACACTCCAGTTCGGCACGACCATCTGACTGGAACATCGCACGCTTCCGCGAGCTCAAGCAAACTCTGGTACTTAGGACCCCATTCGGCCGTGATCCCGCTGCGGGCAAACGAGACTGAGGGGCCAGATCCCGGCGGCCCTTGCGGCAGGTGCGGACTGTGATCAACCCGGCCCATACCAGGTGTAATCCCCTCAAGAGCACCGAAAACTTCCGTGTGCACATTCTCGGCGAGCACACCCCAGTTTCGCAGCCCGTCGCGCATGTTCTGCAGGAACGAAGATGGGCCACACAGATAGAAGCCGCTGTTCTGCGGCACGCCAATCTTCTCGAGCAGAGCTACTTCAACGTGCCCGGGAGCATCGAAATCTGTGCCCAATTGGTCGGTTGGAGAGGGCTTGCTGTACAGAACGTAACCTCGCCCGCGAGAGAGCTGTTTCAGGAGAAAACGCGATTCTTCCGCGAAGGGATGATTGGCGCGATCGCGCGCTCCATAGATCCACCAGACCTGACGTTGTGATCTTTCTGTGGCAAGTGCGTGCAGCATCGACATTACGGGCGTTGACCCGACGCCGGCGCTTAGCAGAACCACAGCATTCTCGCCGGGGCGTAGAGTAAAGCTTCCCCGCGGTGCACTGACATCCAACACATCGCCTTCTCGTGCACGGTTGCACAGAAATGAACTCCCAATCCCATTCGATTCGCTCTTGACGCTGATGCGGAAGTGATCGGCTCCTGGCAGGTCAGACAGCGAATAGCTGCGAAGAACCGGCGCTTTGTCCGGATCGACATGCAACCTTAAGACAACAAATTGACCGGGCTGGAAGACAGGAAGAGGTTGCCCGTCGATCGGCACCAGAAGGAAGGAAGTCACGCTCTCGCTTTCCTTACGGATATGCGCGACTCGCATTTGTCTGAATCCGGGCCATGCTGGAGCTTGCTCCTCATTTGCGAGTCCCGGATTCCCCTGCAAGGTGTTTGCGCTCGTCTCTTGTTTGAGCATCGTCTGGAATGAAGTTTGCCAGCCTTTGCTGAGAGCAGGAATCCGGAGTGCTCGTTCCAGTTGTTTGCGAGAGTGTCCTGGCAAATACAGCAGAGCATCGATGTCGGCCACCGTGATCCGTTCTGGACCGTCGGCAACTTTTACGATGTCATCGCCCGCAACAACTTCACCTTCCTGCAACACGCTGAAGTAGAAACCTGGTCTTCGATGTTCGACGAGCAGGGCTGGCATGCGAGGTTCGTTCATGCGGATGGCGACGCGGTAGCAGGTCACGCGCGGTTGTGTCACTTCAAATACTGCATCACCAATGCGGTATCGATCACCGATACAGACCTCGTCATCAGGAAGTCCTTCGACCGTGAAGTTCTCTCCGAATTGACCGAAGCTAAAATCACTGCGGCCCAGAAAGTGCTCCCAGTAATGGTAAGACTCTATCTGGTAAACGAATACCGCACGCTGCTCCCCACCGTGACCCGCGAGATCGGCTTGCGCGTCGCCATCGATATTGAGCTTGCGCGCCATCCCCCGTGCCTTAACCGGGAATTTCCAGACTGCTGTTCGGACAGTCTTGCCGTTCCATTGCACTTCCCGTGGAAGACCGACATTCACTGAAAGGAGCCGTGCCATCCGCACCACCTTTTCGAAATCAGCGATGATGGTTTAACCCGCTCGTGTTTCTCGCTGCCCAGGCCACCAACCCAATTCACAATGTCTCTTCTTTCGCATCCCTAATCGACTTCGAATGACCTCTGTGCGCGTGTCGTTCCAGGCCCTCGCCTGGAACTTGTGGTCGCAGGTAGATGAGCAGTACACAGCAGACCAAACCAAAGCCAACCAAAGGGAACCAATACGCTACGAACGCCGCGGTAACAAAGATCCCTAGTGTTATTAGTGCCCGTACTTGCGTAATACGTCGGATCGTTGTCGAAACCTCACTATCACTCGCTTGAGACAATGCCTCCTGCTGATATCCCAGAAACGCAATGTTGACCATTACGAATACTGCTGCATAGAAAAGGACCGGGTCTGCCGCGAGCTTTGCGTCTGCAATCCAGGCCGTTGAAAAAGGTATGAGAGAAGTCATGAACAGATGTGCAAAATTCCACCATATAAGCTTCGGTGTGGCGCCGCGGGCGAAAAGCAAGAGACGATGATGGTTAATCCAGATGATGGCAACAAAGAGATAGCTGACGGCATAGCTTAACGCAGTGGGCCACAGAGGAAGCAGAGCCGAGAGCCTCGCTTGTGCTGGCGGTTTCAAGTCCAGAACCATAATGGTGATAATCACCGCGAAGACAGCATCCGAGAACGCCGTCAGCCGCTCGGTTGGAGTTGTTCCATCAGTCATCACCGCTCCTAATTCGTTCCGATTGGCCATCACCTTCGGCTCATGAGGACACCGTCTGGCTCGCTTCCCTGATGATGTCCACAACTTTCTGGGGCGCGCTGAGCAGTGGCGTGTGATCGACGGCGAGCGACCTTGTTGTTGCTCCCATTCGTTTCGCCATGAAGTGTTGTGTTTTGGGGTTGATCATGCGGTCCTCTTCGGCAATTAGATACCAGGAAGGTTTGGATCTCCACGCCGGCGTTGGAACCGGCTCTTGAATACACTTCACTGCGATTGGCCTCTGGACAGCTGCCGATAGTGCTATCTGTTCCGCCGTAGCATGGTGCGAGAACGCATTTCCGAAGCTCTCATCCGGCATCCAGATGAAACCATCAGCATCCGGGGCGAGTTGAGGCGAATGGGAGTGTTTTTCATCTCGATAGAAGACCTGGGCAACCGTCTCACCCTCATCTGGAGCCAACCCCGCGACATATACCAGCGCCTTCACCCGCTCGTCATTCACGGCAGCGATCACAGCGCCTGCATAGGCGTGACCCGCGAGAATCACGGGGCCTGGCGAACGGTCTATTGCACGCTTCACCGCCGCAGTGTCATCTCCGAGTGAAGTCAAAGGGACCGGGGCTGCGATTACTCGCAGCCCTTCCCGTTCAAGACCAAGAATTACGTCTTTCCAACTCGAGCCATCCGCCCACGCTCCGTGAACCGCGACTACTGTAATGTTTCCAGGAACGGGCACGTCCCGACTCCTTTCCATTTGTTCAAGCCGCGGTAGCGCCACTCGGCGCGGCGCTTTGACCGAGAAACTTGCGCATCCGCTCCGCGATGAAACCACTGAAGTCTTCCAGCGCGAAGTGACCGGTATCAATCAGGTGCAGTTCTGCTTTTGTGATATCTCTTTGGTAGGCCTTGGCCCCTTCGACGGTGAAGAACGGATCGTTCTTTCCCCAGAGAATCAGCATTCCCGGTTGTCGGCTCCGGAAGTACTCATGCCAGCGGTCATAAAGAGCGACATTTGATTGATAGTTGTAAAGAAGATCGAGCTGAATTGCGGCATTGCCCGGACGATCCAGAAAGAACTGGTCCACCGTATAGGAATCCGGGCTGATCCGGGCTGGGTCGGCGACACCGTGTGTGTACTGGAAGAGAGTCATATCTTTCGTGAGGAGCGAGCGCACAGGCTTTTCGGTCTCGGAATTGCGATTGGCCCAGAACGGCTTCATCGGATCGAATGCGCCGCCGATACCTTCCTCGTAAGCATTCCCGTTCTGAACGACAATGCTTTGAATCGCATCGGGATATTTTGAAGCAATCCGGTACCCGACAGGCGCGCCGTAGTCCTGGACATAGATGCTCAACTGCTTCAGGCCCAGATTCCTAAACAGCAGGTCCTCGACGTGTGCTGCCAAATTGTCGAAGGTATATTCGAACTCCCGCACGCTGGGAGCATCGCTGTAGCCGAAGCCCACATAATCCGGAGCAATCACGTGAAACTTGTCCGACAATTGCGGTATCAGGTCACGAAACATGTGCGACGAACTAGGAAAACCGTGGAGCAACACGATGGTCGGCGAGTCCTTGGGTCCCGCTTTGCGGTAGAAGAGCTTTTGTCCCCTTACGTTGGCGTGATGATAAGTTGTCATGAGCGTCCCTCCGTTCAGTTGTTTAACGACCTATGCTGCTATGAATGTAGAGATCGATAGTTATCCACGGACCAAGGAGTCGGACCAATCAGTGCAAGCGCCACAATGCAAGCAATATAGAGGAGGTCGCATTCGTATCCCGGTGGCCCGAACTGTGCTCTTCCGTTGTTGACGCTTAACAGCTTGATCGAACTAAAGCCATATGGCAGATGCACCGTGAAGATCGCAACTGCAAGCAGAATGATGGCTGCAATGCTCACCAGAGGAACGAAGACTCCGATCAGGAAAACGATCCCAGAGACAATCTCAGTGGCGATTGTGACCCAAGCCATAACGTGCGGCAAAGGAACACCCATTGAATGTAGGATGCCGGCGAACACTTCTGGTCCCTTGGACCATTTCGCCAAACCGTGTGCCAGAAATCCATAACCAACAATCAATCGCAGGGGGATCGCCGCATAAGGCGCAAACCTCGCTCGCAGATCCCGCCAAGCCAATATTTTCGCGGTGAGAGTAGACATTGTTCCTTCCCTATCACGATTGCCTGCAACGTGGTTGTGGTCCGCGATTTGCAGTTCAAATGCGGCTCAGCTGCCGCCGAAACCCTAAGCAGGTCTTTAGCCAAAGCGCGAGCGCTGCTGATCCGCAGAAAAGATCTTATTTCTCCCCAGTGCGTTGTCGGCCGGAAGTGCCTTTTGCCCTATGGGAGTGTCGTAATAGCGACTCGGAGACTTCCGCGAGACGCGGCATCGTGCACGACTTCTAGTCCCCGCCTAAGTAAGTGAAAACTGTTGCTCAAATTCATCGTCGTCCGCTAGGGCTGTTGTATGCCGTCGTCACTTCCGACCGTCCGGATAGACTCGATTTGCCGGTCTTAGGGGTCTACGCGTAGGTGAGCTGCACTTCGCGCTGTCCGGTGGTTGTTTGCCGGCGATGATCGAATTCAGGCACGCACATGGCAACTTCGGGCTTGGAGAGCGACCATGGCCAGTTCTTCGAAGTAGCAAGACTCACTGTGACTGGACAGCCAGAATAGCGTGTTGATGAAAGGCTCGCTCGATTAACCTAGTATCATGTGCGCGATCCTCATCCACCCCGGCCAACTCCTCAGAAACGTGTAGACGACCGCTGTCTTGCCAAAGATCAGTAGAGGGAGCCCGTAGAGGTAGACTGCGTGGACGCGCTTCGTCACGACCAGGTCGCGCACTACGCCGAGAATAATCAAGACATCAACGCCCACGTAAAACCAATTGTGCGGCACTAAGCTGCTCGGAAATCGCCCAAACGCCGCAACCGTTAGCGAGCATGTAGCGATCAAAATCAGGCGCCGGTGGAGTTCCGGCTTCTTCCGCCAATAGAACGCCAATCCGAACGCTAGGGCGAATGCCACCATGTCGAAGAACGGGACAACCAGAAATTGCACGGCATCGGTACTGCCCTCTCTCATTCGCAACCTGTCCCATCGCAATGGCTGTCGCTATGCCAAGAATGGGAATCGCAATCCCCAGAGCTAAGCCGAACCAGCCGAGTTGCCGGTGCAGCTTCACATTCCGCGTCCTGATCAGCGCAGACTGCATGATGAAAAACACCACCCAGCCTGTGAAGATTACCGCATGAAAATAAAGCACCATCGGCCGCGGTGATGGTGGATGAATGAGGTTCGCATTGACGGTTCGACTGAAGCCATACACGACAACCAGGGCACCAGCAGCGACATCAGGAAATAGAACGAACGGGCCATGAGTCCCACGCGCTTCACGCCCAACTGGTTCCCCGTCAGGGATTCAATCCGTAGCGGCAGCAACTCCCTCTTTTGGGGTGTAGAACTCATTGAATGTCTCCTGAACAAACAGAGTGATTCGCAGATCGGCCACCTTATGTTCTGTCCGCGCATCACGTGCAGGGGGTAGGAGGACCTGCGTAAGATCCGTGTGCCATGTCATCAAGGATGGAAGAGCGCGTGGGTTGCCAGCCGAGTGTCCGTTTGCTGACCTCGCTTGACGCGCGCATGTTTGCTGAAATACCCCCTGCCACTGGGCCAAGCTGCTGCTGCGCTTCCTCTAATGCCCAGCTTCTTGTCGCGCCGCCAGCTCCAATGCTGCGAACGTCTTGGGATTTCGCGTTGAGAACTTCGTTTTCGACACTTTGCCGCCACGCTAGATGTGCCGGAGCCTGAAAGGGCGTGTCCTCTGCATACACTTTCGTCCCGGTGTCGCCAAATACGCCGATGCCGCTGGTGACTATCAAAGTTTTGGCCGTGCCTGAGAGCGTCTCGATGAAAGTACGCACGTTGTCCTTCTCAGCTCCAACGCTCCACTGAACCACAGGCTCGCCACAGACCGTACCGCGTCGAACCGCAATTCCACGTAGTGCCGGGGTACGCCCTGACCGAAAGACGTACAATGTGTTGCACTGGCTGGGTGCACAAACACCACGGCGTCTCGGCGGTTCAACCCATCCCATACCGGCGCAAAATGCCCGATCACCGAGCCAGGAATCTCCGTAGCTCGTCATGACCGTGATTCCCTGAGCGTGCAATTCATCGAGGGCGTACTCGATCTCATGAAGGCATCCGACCGTATCTGCAAGTGGCGGAACCCCGGCGAATAATCCAAATCGGTGCGGATAGTCACGAACTATTTGCGCGCTGTAATCGTTGCATAGCCGCGCAAACCTGCGCCCTTTGTCGAGTGCCAAAACCGAAAGATACGGTGAGGAAAATGACAAGACTGAAATGTCAATTCCATGGCGATCCATATCTTCGATCGCATGCGCCGGACTCCAGTTTTTCACCTTACTCATTGCGACGGGCGGAGGGCCTTCCTTGAGGTTTTGAGGAGGGATGAAATGGTGGTGCACATCGATGTGCTTGAGCCCCTTCCGGTCAACCCGGCTGCTGTCCCCGGGTTGAGCCTCCGACTTAGTTCCGCCAAGCGAAGCCTGCGCTGCTCAAGGAGGGCAAGCCCTGATGATGTAATCCTAACCATGCAGCGTCCTTGCACTTGCTCTTTCATGACAAGTCCGCCATCATTCGCATCCTCCCAAACCGGCAG
>Ga0070698_100001804_pt1 | contig 23829 bp, 19 predicted proteins | sample KBSK1502metaG_FD_65477 | JGI IMG/M metagenome (GOLD analysis project Ga0070698, IMG submission 65477) | Corn, switchgrass and miscanthus rhizosphere microbial communities from Kellogg Biological Station, Michigan, USA - KBS K1-50-2 metaG | ecosystem: Host-associated > Plants > Roots >... | reverse complement strand
GCCGTTCTTCCTGGTCCGAGCCGAGTACCCCACCGCCATCCAGTATGCCGTGTTTCTTTGCCTGGCCGTCTCGGGGTGGATCCAGTGGAGAGCCTCGCTCGCAAAGTTGTCCTGATCGGATCGGAGTGCACCGGCAAAACCACGCTCGCGGCCGAACTGGCCCGGCACTACGGCGCCCTGTGGCTGCCCGAATACGTGCGCGGGTACGCCGAGTCGAAGGGAGCCCCGCTCGACGCCGGTGACGTGGAGCCCATCGCCCGGGGACAGATCGCGGCCCAGGACGCCGCATTGGAGCGGGCCGGCCGCCTCCTGCTGCTCGATACCGACCTGCTCAGCACCGTCGTCTATGCCGAGCACTACTACGGCTCCTGCCCGGAGTGGATTTCCGAGCTGGCTGTCGCCCGCCGCGCCGACCTCTACCTCCTGTGCGATATCGACGTGCCCTGGACCTCGGATCCGCAGCGGGACCGTCCCCACGCGCGGGAGGCGATGCAGGCGCTCTTTCACCGCGCGCTGACCTCTAGGGGTTTCCGGTTCGTGGAGATTCGGGGCGGCCGGCTGGAGCGTTTTCGGACGGCGCGAGTGACAATCGATGCACTCGTTGCCGAAGTGTGACCCACATCACCACGTGCCGAGAGCGGATGGTCCTACCTTGTCCCCATGTCCGATCGCTCGTTCCTCGAGGCGCTCCACGCGCGGGATCTCAGCGCGATCCGGCGGATCCTGCTTCTCGATCCGATCCTGGGCCGCGTGCCCGGCTCAGCGGACGCGCTTCTTCCACGCGGACCAGAAGAGGAAGACCGGGATGCCGGCCGCGAGCAGCGCCGCGCCCCGGAGGGCGTTGCCGGGGTTGGACCGCATCGAGCCGAGGACGACGTAGGCCGACGCGAGGATGAACACCAGGAGCGTCCAGGGATAGCCGGGCAAACGGAAGCCGGAGCGATTCGTCTCCCGGTCGCCCCGCCGGTACACCACCAGGGTCGCCGCCGTCGTGCCGAAGAAGATCCAGTCGGCGAAGGTGACGTAGTCGAGCAGCTGCCCGTAGGTGCGGGTGGCCAGCAGCAGGCAGGCCCAGGCCCCCTGGGCGACGATCGCCGCGGCCGGCGTACGAAAACGAGGGTGAAGCCGCGCGAATGAGTCGAAGAACAGCCCGTCGGCGGCCATCGCCTGGTAGACCCGGGGCGAGACCATGATCACCAGGTCGAGGAAGCCGAAGGTCGAAGCCAGGATCCCCACGCTGATCACGGTGCGGCCGACGGGTCCTAACACGGCGCTCATGGTGTCGGCGGCGGGCGCGGTGCTGGCGGCCAGCCCGGCAACTCCCAGCGTCTTCAGATACGCGATATTCGCGAGGATATAGACCGCCACTACGCCCACCACGCCGAGGACCAGGGCCCGGGGCAGGTTGCGCTCCGGCTCGACCAGCTCTTCCGCGATAAAGTTGGTCTGCTGCCAGCCGCCGTAGGCGAAGAGCACGGGGACGAAAGCGGTGGCGAGGGCAATCAAGACGGGAGCACGGGAGGACGGGAGGACGGGAGGTAACCCGGCGGGGACCACGTTCGATGCCTCGGGAGACAGCAGCAGTCCCGCCCCGATCAGGATGACCAGTGCGGCCAGCTTCAGTACCGTGAAGAGGTTCTGGGTCCACGCGGCGGGCTGCACCCCGACGTAGTTGAGCACAGTGAGGGATACGATGGCCCCGGCCGCGACAAACGGCAGGCTGCTCTCGGGCAGGCCGAACAGGGCGCCGGCGTAGCTGGCGAAAGTGAAGGCCACCGCGGCGATGGCACCCGTCGCCATGATGAGCAGGAGGGCCCAGGCATACAGGAACGCCGGCAAGGGCCCGAAGGCATCCCGCAGGTAGGCGTATCCGCCACCCACTCGAGGCACGCGGGCCGCGAGCTCTCCGTAGATGAAGGCGCCGAGGAGCGCCACCACGCCTCCCAGGATCCAGGCCAGCAGCGTAAGCGATGTGGTCCCGACTCGCGCCGCGACGATCGCGGGATTCAGGAAGATGCCCGACCCGATGATTCCACCGATCACCGCCATGGTGCCGCTGAAAAGACCGAGTCCGCGGACGTAACTGACAGGCGGGAGGACGGGAGGACGGGAGGATGGCATGGCGGCCTAAGCTAACGCTCCCGGGACGGCTGGGTTAGAATCCGCTGGTATGAGGGCAATCCTCCTGCTCGCGGCTCCGTCGGTCATCGCCGCGCAGTCGTCTCCCACCGTCCACCGCCTTCCCGCCACGCCCGGCACCGTCGCGTACGGCTACTACTCCGCCCTGGCCAAGCCGGTGTTGCGCATCGCATCGGGAGACATCATCGAGGTCGAGACGCTCCTCACCTCGACCCCCGACCGCCTGGTTGCGGCCGGCGTAGCCGCCGACCGGGTCGAGCCATCCCTCCGCGCGATCGTGGCCGAGGTGACCGACAAGGGCCCGGGAGGGCATATCCTGACCGGTCCGATCTACGTCGAGGGCGCCGAACCGGGGGACGTGCTCGAGGTGCGGATCCTCGCCGTCCGGCTCAAGCTCCCCTACGGCTACAACGGCTGCAGCGGCTTCATGCGCGATGCGTGCGGGGAACCGCGCACCCGGATCGTCCCGATCGACACGGTGCGCATGACCGGTGAGCTGGCAGGCGGCATCATGGTGCCGCTGCGTCCCTTCTTCGGGAGCATCGGGGTGGCGCCGCCGGCGGATTCGGGGCGGGTGAGCAGTAATCCGCCGGGAATTCACGCCGGCAATCTCGACAACAAGGAGCTGGTGGCGGGCACCACGCTGTTCATTCCGGTCCACGTGCCGGGGGCGCTGTTCGAGGTGGGTGACGGCCACGCCGCCCAGGGAGACGGCGAGGTGGACCAGACCGCGATCGAGACCTCGCTCACCGGCCGATTGCAGCTGACGGTGCGGAAGGGGCGGAAGCTGGCATGGCCGCGGGCCGAGACGCCGACCCACGTGATCACGATGGGCACCGATACCAGCTTGACGGTGGCCACGCGAATCGCCCTGCGGGAAATGATCAACTACCTGATGGAAGCGCGGGCCCTGCCGCAGGTGGAGGCGTACCGGCTGGCCAGCGTCGCCGGGGATCTGCGCATCACCCAGCTGGTGGACGGCCGGGTCGGCGTGCACATGATGATTCCCAAGTCGCTGACCGGCACCGGAGCGATGTCTCCCGACCTGCCGCCGCCGGGCCCGGACCGGTTTCAGGTGGACATCACGACCGGGCGGGGCTCGTTCGTGGTGGAAGTGCGCCGGGAATGGGCGCCGATCGGCGCCGACCGGTTCTACGAGCTGGTGCGGGGCGGGTATTTCGACGACTCGCGGTTCTTCCGGGTCCGGGCGGGGTTCATTGCGCAGTTCGGGGTTCCCGGTGCCGGGACCGGGGCGCGACAGACTGCACCGACGGTGTGGGGTGGTGGATGGCGGTATCGTGCGATTCCGGACGACTCGGTGCGCACCTCGAATACACGAGGTACGCTGGCCTTTGCGATGACCGGTCCGAACACCCGCACCACGCAGCTGTATGTGAACCTGAAGGACAATCCGCAGCTGGACGGGCAGGGCTTCGCGCCGGTCGGGCGGATCGTCTCGGGGATGGCCGTCGTCGATGCACTGTACGCGGGTTATGATGAGTCGGCCGGTGGAGGGATGCGGGCCGGCCGGCAGGACTCGCTGTTCGCGGGGGGCAACCGCTACCTGGATGCGAACTTCCCCAAACTGGACCGGCTGATTCGCGCGCGAATCGTCGGAACCCCGCCATGACCCTGCGTACGCCCGGTCCTTCGCTCGTGCTGCTCGCGTGCCTGGCAGGAGCCGCGCCCGCCCAGACGCCTCCCGCCTATCCCGCCCCCGTCGAGGGAGACTTCATCGCCCGAAGCTTCGGCTTCCGCAGCGGAGACACGCTCCCCGAGCTCCGGCTGCACTACACCACGGTCGGCACCCCGGAGCGGGACGGATCGGGCCGGGTGACCAACGCGGTGCTGATCACCCACGGGACCGGCGGGTCGGGCCGGGGATTCCTGTCGGCGGGCTACGCGGGACAGCTCTTCGGACCGGGCCAGCCGCTCGACGCCACGAAATACTTCATCATCCTGCCCGACGGGATCGGTCACGGCAAGTCGAGCAAACCCTCAGACGGGCTCCGGATGAAGTTCCCCAAGTACACCTACGACGACATGGTTCGCGCCCAGTACCTGCTGGTGACCGAGGGCCTCAAGGTCAATCACCTGCGGCTGGTGATGGGGACTTCGATGGGCGCCATGCACACCTGGATCTGGGGGTACAGCTACCCCGACTTCATGGACGCGCTGATGCCGCTGGCGAGCAACCCGGTGGAAATCGCGGGCCGGAACCGGATGATGCGACAGATGATCATCGACGCGATTCAGCACGACCCCGACTGGAAGAACGGGGAATACACCACTCAGCCGCGCGGGCTGGAGAACGCGGTGCACGTGCTGCTGCTGATGACGAGCGTGCCGCTCCAATGGCAGAAGGACTACCCCACCCGGGCCGCGGCCGATTCGGCCCTCGTGGCGCGCACGGCGCGGTCGGTTGCGGCGCAGGACGCCAACGACATGATCTATCAATTCCAGGCGTCCCGGGAGTACAACCCCTCGCCGCACCTGGGCCGGATCACGGCACCGCTGTTTGCCGTCAATTCCGCCGACGACCAGGTGAATCCGCCGGAGCTCGGGCTCATGGAGCGGGAGATCGGCAAGGTGGCCCGGGGGCGCTACATTCTGATTCCGATCAGTGACGCGACCCGGGGGCATGGGAGCCACTCCGTGCCGGGGCTGTGGAGCGGCTATCTCAAGGAACTCCTTGAACTGACGCTAAGACGCTAGGACGCTAAGACGCTAAGAGGCTAGGTGAGCTCCCTTTCTCGCGGAGAACTCCTCTCGTGTTCTTGCAGAACCCCAAGTCCCAAACGACTTATGACGTGATCGTGGTAGGCTCCGGCGCCGGAGGCGGCATGGCCGCTTACCAGCTCGCCGTGGCCGGACTCAAGGTGCTGGTGCTCGAAGCCGGTCGCCTCTACGACCCGGTGCGGGAGACCCCGATGTTCAAGCTCCCCCGCGAGGCCCCACTCCGCGGCGGCGGCACCCGCGACAAGCCGTTCGGCTTCTACGACGCGACGGTGGACGGGGGCTGGGAGGTGCCGGGCGAGCCGTACACCCAGGCGCCGGGCACCGACTTCCGCTGGTGGCGCTCCCGGATGCTGGGAGGCCGCACCAACCATTGGGGACGCATCTCTCTCCGGCAGGGCCCCTACGACTTCAAGCCGAAGACCCGCGACGGACTCGGCGCCGATTGGCCGATCACGTACGAAGACCTGGCGCCCTACTACGACAAGACCGAGATGCTGGTCGGTGTCTACGGCGGTCCGGAGGACATGGAAAACACGCCCGGTTCTCCACCGGGTGTCCTGATGCCGGCTCCCAAGCCCCGGGCCACCGAGCTGCTCGCCAAGAAGGCCTGCGATCCGATCGGCATTCCGGTGATCCCGGCGCACATCGCGGTCATGACCACACGGCAGGACCCCAGCACCCTGCCGCGGAAGCTTCATCCCGGCAACCGGCTGGCGCAGCGGGTGCTGGCGCAGTCGATGCGCAGCCGCCAGGCCTGTTTCTGGGCCACGCCCTGCGGCCAGGGCTGCTCGATCAAGGCCAACTTCCAGTCGACCACGGTGCTGCTTCCTCCGGCGGTGGCCACGGGGAATTGTGACATCGTGGCCGATGCGATGGTGCGCGAGGTGACGGTGGACCGGAACGGCCGTGCCACCGGCGTGCACTACGTGGACAAGCTGACCCGCACCGACAAACACGTCGCCGCCAAAGTCGTGGTGCTCGCCGCCAGCGCGTGCGAAACCGCGCGCATCCTGCTCAACTCGAAGAGCAGCCAGTTCCCCAACGGGCTGTCCAACGCCAGCGGGCTGGTCGGGAAATACCTGATGGACACGGTCGGCGCGGGACTGCAGGGGCAGATCCCCGCGCTGGAGAACTGTCCGCCACACAACCACGATGGCGCATCTCAGATGCACATGTATATGCCGTGGTGGCTGTACAAGGAGCAGGTCGCGGGACAGCTGGGCTTCGCGCGCGGCTACCACATCGAGTTCGGCGGGGGCCGGGGCATGCCGGGCGCGGGGATTTTCGGCGGCCTCGAGAACTTCACCGACGGCGCCTACGGCAAGCGCTTCAAGGAGGAGGCCCGCCGCTACTACGGCTCGTTCATGTTCTTCGACGGGCGCGGGGAGATGATCCCCAATGAAGACTGCTATTGCGAGCTCGACCCCGACGTGGTGGACCAGTGGGGTATCCCGGTGCTCCGATTCCACTGGAAGTGGTCGGACCATGAGACGAAGCAGGCCGCGCACATGCTGAAGACCTTCTCCGAGATCGTCGGGGCGATGGGTGGCACGGTGGTCGGCGGCCGGGTGGAGACCGACGGCGCGCGGGCCATCGCGCGGGGCGGGCAGATCATCCACGAGGTGGGAACCTGCCGCATGGGCACTGATCCGAAGACGTCGGTGCTGAATGAGTGGTGCCAGTCGTGGGAAACCAGGAACCTGTTCGTCACCGATGGGGCGCCGTTCGTGTCCAACGCCGACAAGAATCCGACGCTGTCGATCCTGGCGCTGGCCTGGCGGACGTGTGACCGGCTGGTGGATGAGCTGAAGAAAGGCAACCTATGAAGGACCATCGTGCTCCGGGACTTTCGCCCACAGATGACACGGATTCTACGGACGATTTACACACTAACAAAAACAACAAAGGGGTGAACAACCCCGCCGGCGAAGAATCCTCTGTTGCATCGGTGGAATCTGTGGGAGCCGGTTCAGGCGCATCGATAGACCGCCGCGACGCGGTCAAGGCAATGGCTGTCGCGAGCGGACTCGTCGCCATTACCGGCAAGGCGGCGGCCCAGGCTCCTCAGGCCCCAACCGCCAATCCCAAGCCCCCAGCCATCGGCCCGCGGGGTACCCCCACCGACCCCGACCTGCAGCACCCCAAGAAGGACTGGCCCAGGAAGCTCTCCGCGCGCGAGTTGGCCACACTGTCCGTGCTCTGCGATACCATCATCCCGGCCGACGACAAAAGTCCGGCCGCCAGCACCGTCGGTGTCCCGGCCTACATCAACGAATACGTGAGCGCGCCCTACGAGGGGCAGATGCGGGATCTGGTCCGGGTTCGGGGCGGGCTGGCCTGGCTCAACACCGAGAGCAACGAGCGGTTCGGCAAGGCGTTCATCCGGCTCAGCACCGCCGAGCGCAGCCAGATCTGCGACGATATCTGCTACCTGCCGCGCGCGAAGCCGGAGTTCCAGGCCGCGGCGCGATTCTTCGACTTGATTCGCGATCTCACGGCGGTGGGGTTCTACACGACCGACGCCGGTATGCGGGACCTGCAATACATCGGGAACGTGGCGCTGCCGAGGTGGGATGGGCCGCCGCCGGAGGTTCTGCGGCACCTGGGCCTGTAAACAGCAGACGCGGAAGACGCGGAGAGCGCGGAGCCGTCCGCTCTCCGCTCACTGCTCTCCGCTCACCGCATCCACCACTGCCCGGATGCGCTCCGAGTCGGTCTCCACCCGCAGGTATTCCCCCGACTCATAGGCCTTCCCGATCGATACACCCGGACGCTTGAACCGCATCGGGCTGGCCTCCGCTTTGCTCGCCCGCAAGTGCAGCTCCCGCACGCCCGACTCCCGCACGATCCGCGCGGCGTTCCGCTCGGTGATCCCGCCTCCGGCCAGGATCACGATCCGACCCTCGGCCCGGCGGACCAGCTCCCGGATCACCGGAATGCCTTCCTCCGCCGTGGGCGCGAGTCCCGAGGTCAGCACCCGGTCGACCTCCAGCTCGATCAGCGCATCGAGCGCCTCCAGCGGGTCGCGCGCCAGATCGAAAGCCCGGTGGAAGACCACCGTCATCGGCCGCGCCGCGTCGATGAGCCGCGCGATCAGCTCCCGGTCGACCTGGCCGTCCTCGGTGAGGGCTCCGAACACCACGCCGTCGGCCCGGAGTCGCTCGGCGGCCGCGATATCGGCGAGCATGACCGGGATCTCGTCTCCCGAATACAGAAAGTCACCGCCCCGGGGCCTGATCATGGCGTGGATCGGAACCGGGCTCCGCTCCCGGACGACCGCCAACATCCCCGGGCTCGGTGTCGTACCTCCCTCGACGAGGTTGTCGCACAGCTCCAGCCGACCCGCGCCCCCGGCCAGGGCTCGGCCCGCCGATACCGCGGTATCGATACAGGCTTCGACCAGGACCGACCCGGTGTACGTCATGGCTCGAGAAGCTAGGAGCGGCGGGGCTGCGCCGCTACTCGCGCTGGGTTAGCTTCGCACCCAAAGGCCGGGGGGGAGGATGCGGTGCGCGCGCTGCATGAGGTGATCGTCCGGACCGCCGAGATTCGGAACGGAACGCCGGTATTCGCCGGAACCCGGGTTCCGGTGCGCCAGCTGCTCGAGCACCTCGATCGTGGCAAGGATCTCGGCACCTTTGCCGCCCAGTACCCGGAGATTCGCGCCGAGGTGCTCCAGGACGCCCTGGCCCTCGGCCTGGAGGCCCTGCTCAAGGCAGTGCCCCTCGAACCCGGCCCGACCCAGCGCTCCCTGCTTCCCCGGAACGACCCGGCCGGCGTCATCGTCAACGCCGAAGAACTTTCGGTGGACCAGGTCGTAGGGAAACGGGTGCGCTGCCCCGCCTGCCGGATGCTGGTTTTCCAGTCCTGGCCCGAAGGGTGGGACGGCCACGCCGCCATGCGCTGCCGGGGCATCAAGGCCACCGGCGCCGAATCCCGGAAAGCCGAATTCAAGCGGCGGTTCGGCCAGCTCTTCCGAAGCTGAGCGACCCGCCCCCAAGGAGTGAGTCCATGATCGGCCGTCTCGTTGCGTGCTTGCGCCAGTTCGTCCTTGCGTCCCTGCTCGCCGCGCCCCTCGCCGCCCAGACCCCGGGCGATTCGTTGCTGCCGGTCGAAGCGGCGGTCATGGTTGGCCGCCTGCCCAACGGCATCCGGTACTATGTCCGGGTCAACCGGCGTCCCGAGAAGCGGGCCGAGCTCCGCCTCGTGGTCAACGCCGGGTCGACCCAGGAAGACGCCGATCAGCGCGGGCTGGCCCACTTCGTCGAGCACATGGCGTTCAACGGCACGGCCCGCTTCAAGAAGCAGGAGCTGGTGGACTACATCGAGTCGATCGGCATGCGGTTCGGCGCCGACCTCAACGCGTACACCTCCTTCGACGAGACGGTCTACCAGCTCCAGGTGCCCACCGACAGCGCGCACATCCTCAGCCGCGCCTTCGACATCCTGGAGGACTGGGCTCGGGGCGTGACGTTCGACACGACCGAGATCCGCAAGGAGCGCGGGGTGGTGAAGGAGGAATGGCGCCTGGGCCGCGGCGCGGGCCAGCGGATGTTCGACAAGCAGCTGCCGGTGCTGTTCAAGGGCTCGCTCTACGCCGACCGCCTTCCGATCGGCACACCCGAGTGCATCGATCGGTGTCCGCCTCCCGCGCTGCGCCGCTTCTACACCGACTGGTATCGTCCCGATCTCATGGCGGTGGTCGCGGTGGGCGACTTCGACGCCGCGCGTATCGAGGCCCTGATCCGCGAGCGGTTCAGCAGCATCGCGCCGGTCGCCTCGCCGCGTCCTCGCGGCCAGGCCACCGTCCCGCCGCGGCGCGACCCCGAGGTCTCGATCGCCACCGATCCCGAGGCCACCAGCACGTCGGTCTCGGTCTACGTGCAGACCCCGATCGGCGCGCGGGGCACGGTGTCCGCGTGGCGGGAAGAGATGGTCGAGGGCATCGCGAGCGGTATCCTGAACGATCGGCTCTACGAGCTGACCCAGAAGCCCAATCCGCCGTTCATCGGCGCCGGCGCCGGAAAGACCGAGCTGGTGCGGAGTGCCGAAGCGTTCAGCTTCGGCGCGGGGGTGCCGGACAGCGGCGTCCGGCGAGGGCTGGAGGCGGTGCTCACCGAGCTGGAACGGGCCGGCCGCCACGGCTTTACCCAGGCCGAGCTGGACCGCACCCGCGCCGATTTCCTCCGTGGCCTCGAGCAGGCGTACGCCGAGCGCGACAAGAGCGAGTCGGGCGGCTTTGCCGGTGAATACGCGGATCATTTCCTGACCGGCCACGCCATTCCCGGCATCAGCTACGAGTACGTCCGCGCCCAGGCTGTCCTGCCCACCATCACCGTCGCGGATCTGAACGCGGTGGCGAAGGGATGGCTCTCGGCCGGCGCGCCGGTGATCCTGGTGAACGCGCCCGAGAAGAACCAGGCGCTGATTCCCACGCCCGCCGAGCTGCTCGGCCTCTTCGCGTCGGTGAAGCGCTCCACGATCGCGCCCTATGTCGAGACGGTATCCGCGGAAGCGCTGGTTTCGGGCACCCTCGCGCCGGTCGCCATCACCGCCACGCGCCGGGACACCGTGCTCGGTACCACCGAGTGGACGCTGGCCAACGGGGTGCGGGTGGTCCTCAAGCCCACCGACTTCAAGGCCGACGAGCTGCTCTTCCAGGCGATGAGTCCGGGCGGGCTGTCGCTGGTGCCCGACAGCCTGCGGGTGAGCGCCCAGTTCGCCGGCCAGGTGGTCTCGCTTAGCGGGTTAGGATCGTTTTCGGCGGTGGACCTGCAGAAGAAACTGGCCGGCAAGGCGGCCAGCGTCTCCCCGATCATGGGCTCCTATGAGCAGGGACTCTCGGGCCGCGCGTCGCCCAAGGACGCGGAGACCATGTTTCAGCTCGCCTATCTCTACTTCACCGCGCCGCGGCTCGACACTACCGCGGTCGTCGCCTTTCTCGGCAACGTGAAGGCGTCGCTGGCCAATCGGAGCGCCAGTCCGACGGTGGCCTTCCAGGACACCTTGACGGTAACGCTGGCCCAGCACCATCCCTGGGCCCGGCCGGTGAGCATCGCGCTGGTGAACGAAATCCGCCCGACGGCGTCGCTGGAGTACTACCGGGCCCGCTTTGCGAATGCGGCGGGCTTCACGTTCTTCCTGGTGGGATCCTTCGACCTCGACTCGATCCGTCCACTGTTGCAGCGCTATCTCGGCAACCTGCCGACCCGGGGCGCCGCCGATCGCGCCGGCGACCGGTCCATTACCCGGCCCGCCGGCGTGGTGGAGCGGACGGTGCGCAAGGGTATCGAGGCCAAGAGCCAGACGACCCTGGTGTTCAGCGGCCCGGCTGACGCGACCCGGGAGCAGCGGTTCGCGCTCAATGCGCTGGGAGAGATTCTGGACATCCGGCTCCGGGAGGAGCTGCGCGAAGAGCTGGGCGCCACCTACGGGGTCAGTGTCAGCGCCTCGGCCACCCGGATTCCCAAGTCGGAATACAGCGTAGTCATCAGCTACGGGTCGGCCCCGGACCGGGCCGATGCGCTGGTTCGGGAGATCTTTGCCCAGATCGATACGCTGAAGGCGAACGGCCCTCGCGCCGTGGACCTGGCCAAATACAAGGAGACGTCGATCCGCACCCGCGAAACCGATCTGCGCCAGAACGGATGGTGGCTCTCGCTCCTGACCAGCGCCCGGCGCGAAGGAGAGGACCCGGCCACCCGGTTCGTCCTCGAGCCACAGCTGGCGCGGCTCACGCCCGAGGTGATTCGCGACGCGGCGCGGACCTATCTCAACACCTCGCGCTATGTCCGGGTGACGCTGCTGCCGGAAGGAACAACGCCATGATCGGGATGCTGGCATTCGCAGGACTTCTTGTCACGCAAAGTGCCGATTCGGTGCTGACGCGCCGGGTGGATTCGGTCTTCGTAGCGTGGAGCCGCACCTCGACGCCCGGCTGTGCGGTCGGGGTGGACACCGGCGGAGTTCCGCTGCTTCGGCGCGCGTACGGCATGGCCAATCTCGAAACCGCCACACCCTGGACCGTGGGCACCATCTCGGAGAGCGGCTCGGTGGCCAAGCAGTTCACCGCGACGGCGCTGGTGCTCCTCGCACGGGACGGCGTGCTCTCGCTGGACGACGATATCACCCGGTGGATCCCCGAGGCGAAGGGTGTGGGACGGAAGATCACCATCCGTCACCTGCTCACCCACACCAGCGGCTTTCCCGACCGGTATCTGCTGCACGAAGCCGAGGGTCGCCCCGCCGGCGAGGTGGATCACCCGAATGCCGAGGTGCTGGACGTCGTTTCCCATCTGCGCAATCTCAACTTCGACCCGGGTGAGGACTACCTCTACAGCAACACCGGGTTCATTCTCGCCGCCACCATCGTGGAGCGCGCCAGCGGCTACTCGCTCCAGAAGTTCACCGACGCCCGGATGTTCCGGCCGCTGGGAATGAGCAGCACCCGATGGCGGGAGGATCACCGCGACGTGGTACCGGGCCGCGCATCCGCCTATTCGGGCAATCCGATCGCGGGGTTCCGCAACGACCATCCCTTTACCCGGGTAATCGGCAGCGGCGGACTCAACACCACCGTCGGCGACTTCCTCAAGTGGCAGGCGGCGCTGCAGAAGGGCGATGCTCCGTGGGGCGCGGTGCGCGATTCGCTGGAGCGAGTGGGCCGGCTGAACGACGGCACCGAGCTCACCTATGCGCTGGGACTCACGGTCGACCGCTGGCGCGGCCTCCGGCGGGTATCCCACACCGGCTCCACCGGCGGCTACCGGGCCGCACTCTACCGCTATCCCGATCAGAACGTGGCGGTGGCGCTGCTCTGCAACGCCGGGGCGATCAACCCGGGGGACATCGCCTCCCGGGTGTCCGCGCTGGTGCTGGGCGCTTCACTCGCCGCGGTGATGGCGGAGCCCGACGCCGCGCCGGTGGACGCCGCCGTGCTCTCCGGCCTCGCCGGCATCTACCGCGCGCCGCGCACCGGCGAGGTGATGATTCTGAGCTTCCGCGAGGGACGGCTGGCCGACAGCACCGCGGGGAACGCGACGCTGACGCCGATCGGGTCGGGTACGTTCAAGTATCGGAATTCGGCGCGGACCATCACGGTGGTGCCCGGCACGGCCGGCGCGCCGGCCGGCCTCGTGGTCCGGGCGCCTAACACGCGGGACGTGGAATACCAGGCGGTGGAGCGGCCCAGGCTGGATGCCGCGGGGCTGGCGGCCTACGCGGGGGAGTACACCAGCCCGGAGCTCGGAGCCCGGTATCGCCTGGTGCTCCGGAGCGACACGCTTCTGCTCGACCAGGGGTGGCGCGGATCCGAGCCGCTCCGGGCGATCTTTCGCGACGGATTCGAGCTTGGCAGCGTCGGGATCGCCCGGTTCACCCGGGACTCCCGGGGCCGCATCACCGGTTTCGAGATCTGGGCCGGACGGGTCCGGCATCTCCGGTTTGACCGAGTTCCGGCCCACTAGAGGAGGCAGCATGAGCGCGCCCCGCTATGACCGCCCCGACGCCGACGAGTATCTGGAATACTACGGCCGCTACATCGCGCGGGTGCCCGACGGCGACCTGCTGGGTACGCTGGAGCAGCAGAACGAAGACACGATGGCCCTGCTCGCGGCGGTGCCCGAAGCGAAGGGCGATTTCGCCTATGCGCCGGGCAAGTGGACGCTCAAGGAAGTGATCGGCCATGTCGCCGACGGGGAGCGGGTGTTCTCCTACCGCGCGCTCCGCATTGCCCGGGGTGACCAGACCCCGCTGCCCGGCTTCGACGAGAAGGCGTGGGTGCCCAACGCCGGCTGTGCCGGGCGAACGGTCGCCGATCTGCTGGGCGAGCTGCGCGCGGTGCGGGCGGGAACCCTCGCCCTGTTCCGCCACCTGCCCCCGGAGGCCGCCACTCGCCGGGGCACCGCGAGCAACGGGCCGGTCTCGGTGCGCGCGCTGGCCTGGATCATCGCGGGCCACGAGCGGCACCACCTCGCCATCATCCGCGAGCGCTACCTTGTCTAAATGGCCGATCCTCTCGAACTGATCACCAGGGCACTGGCCGGCCGCTACGCCGTCGAGCGGCAGCTCGGCGAGGGCGGCTGGGCCACCGTGTATCTCGCCCGGGACGAGCGCCACCGGCGCATGGTCGCGGTCAAGGTGCTCAAGCCCGCGCTATCCCGGACCATCGGGATGGAGCGGTTCGGCCGGGAAATCGAAATCGCCGCCCGGCTCAACCATCCCCACATTCTGCCGCTGCTCGACAGCGGCACCATCGAGCTCGGCGCGGGCTGGCCGGCGGCCGCGTACTACGTGATGCCCTACGTCCCGGGCGAGACGTTGCGCCACCGGCTCGAGCGCGAGGGCAAGCTCCCGGTCGCTGACGCACTCCGGATCGCCCGCGAAATGGCCGACGCCCTGGACTACGCCCATCGCCAGGGGGTGATTCACCGCGACATCAAGCCGGAGAACGTGCTCCTCTCCGACGAGCACGCCGTAGTGGCCGACTTCGGCATCGCCCGGGCGCTCGATGAGGCCGGCGCGGGCGGGGACGCCGGGATCACCGGGGCGGGGCAGCCGCTGGGCACGCCGGCCTACATGAGCCCGGAGCAGGTCACCGGCGACCAGACGATCGACGGCCGGACCGATCTCTACGCGCTGGCCTGCACGCTGTACGAGATGCTGTCGGGACAGCCACCCTGGATCGGTGGCAGCCTGCCCTCGCTGCTGGCGCGCCGCCTTTCACAGCCGGCACCTCGCATCCGGACCATCGCGCCGTCAGTCCCGCTGGCGGTTGAAGCCGCGCTCGCGCGCGCTCTCTCGATCGATCCGGCCCAACGGTTCGCGACCCCGGCGGAATTCGCCGCGGAGCTGGATCAGGGTGTGGCGTCGGCGCGGCCTGCAAGCGCCAGGCGCACCGCGCTGCGGGTCCTGGCCGGCGTCGGGGCGGCGCTCGCGCTGGTGCTGATCACGACAAGGCTGGCCCGCCAGGGCCGCGCCGACGACATCACCTCGCTCGCGATCGCCCCGCAGCAGGCGGACAGCGCCATCCAGTACTTGAGCGACGGGATTCAGGGCGGCGTGGCCGATCTCCTGCGCCGGTTCCCCCAGCTTCGGGTGACGGCGCCGAGCCTGGTGGGACAGATCCGGGCCCGGGAGCCCGGACTCAACGATGTCGAGCTGGGCGAGCGGCTGAAGGTGGCGGCGGTGCTCACCTGGCAGTTCCGCCAGGAGAACGACTCCCTGCACGTACGGGCCGAGCTGCTGCGGATTCCGGGCGGTGACCTGCGCTGGAGTGTTCGCTTCGCCCGGCCCATCGCCGACATCGCCGCCATGCAGGGCGAGATCGCCCGCTTGATCTCCGATTCCCTGCAGATCCAGGTCAGTGGGGTGGATCGGGCCACGCTGGATCGGCGACCCACATCCAGCGCCGCGGCATACAGCTCCTACCTGCGCGGCCGCCGGTTCTCTGTGCTGGCCACGCCGCTCGGGGCGAGCGAGGCGAAAGCCCTGAACGATTCGGCTTTCCATTACGCCCAGGAGGCGGTTGCGCGAGATTCCAATTTCGCCGCCGCCTACTCGCTCCAGTCCACCTATTACTTCCTTGCCGCGGTCCGCGGCTGGCGAACACCGCTCGCCGAATACACCGACTCGGCCACCAGGTTGGCGCATCGTGCCCTGGCGCTCGACAGCACTCTGGGAGATCCGTGGCTCAACCGCTTATCGCAGGCGATGTATCTCGACGACGACTGGGCCCTGGCCCAGCGGCTCGCCGGTCCGGCGCTACGGCTGGCCGGACATGACTCCTCGGTGCTCCAGTTCCTGTCGATCCTGGTCGGTGAGGTGGAAGGCAATATCGATTCGGCGCTGACGCTCAGTCGCCGGTCGGTGGAGATCGAGCCGGGCACCGCAAACCTCAACACCCAGGGCGATCTCTACCTGCGCGCGCGGCGCAACGACTCGGCCGTCGCGGTGTTGCGGCGCGCCATCGCCTTCGATCCCGCCGTGCCCGGCCCGCACCGCCGGCTGATCACCGCGCTGGAGCGGCAAGGCCGGTACGCCGATGCGGTGGTGGAGCGGCGGGCCATGGGAGGCCCGACTGCCGAGGAGTTCGCCCGGGGATTTCAGAGCGGGGGTGCTCAGGGATACCAGCAGGTGCTCGCCAGGGATTTGCGGGCCCGGATCGATTCGCTGGTCCGCGCGACGACCGAACCGTTCCTGCTGCCGCGGGACACCATGCCGCCGATGCGGGAGGCGCAGATCGCGGCGCTATACGCCCGGCTGGGGGAGTGGTCGTCGGCGATGGACTGGATCCTTCGGGAACGACAGCATCGGCCGAGGCGGTTCCGGCTCTACGTGACGAACCCGGACTTCGCGGAGCTTCGAGCCGATCCCCGATTCATGAAACTGGTCGATGAGGACGGGCTCAGGGGATTGATGAGAGGTAAGCGGTAAGCTCACCGCTCACTACTGGCACACCCGCCCCATCTCCCTCCGTACCGCCCCCGCATCGTCGATGAACTTGTAGAACTCGTCGAGATACTGGGTCGCCTCCTTGGTCCTTTCCGGCGTCAAACCCTTGATCTCCGTCAGCACGCCGTAAATTTCCGACTTCTTGGCCTTGAAGTGGGCGAAGACCTTGTTCAGTAGCTCCGGGGGGTGGCACCCGCCGCGATAGAGGCGATCGGTCACCCGCTTGATCGGCAGGCGATAGTCGGGCTTGGCATAGGGCGCGTCCACCAGACCGGTCCAGTCGAAGTCGTAGGCCATCGGGAAAAAATTGATCGACGTGTCGGTCTGGATGATGCGGAAATTGTGCAGGTAGCTCAAGGAGAAGTCGCTGTTGCCGATCATATACTGGAACACGTCCGTCAACGCCATCTGCCAGGGATCCATCTCGGCCGCGTTGCCGCCGGTCTGCATCAGGATCTTGCCGCGGTTCCGCGCGGCCATGTCGTCGTCCTCTTCGGTCCAGAAGCCGGGGCGCGCGATGGCGAACCCCGGATCCTTCGGGTCTTCCCAGTTGATCGTCGCGAGCCGCGCCTTGAGACTGATCGGGGTCAACGCGTTGTACATCCCGTAGACGGCATACTCGATATAGACGTTCTGCGCGTAACGATCGGCCTTCTGGCAATGGGCAGTGAGCTTGATGGATGCCTGGCCGCCGAACTCGGTCCCCTTGGTCTTCTCCTTGTCGAAGTAGACCTTGAGCGGCACCACCGAGCAGGTCCTGAGGCGGTAATGGCCCCGGGTCGCGAGCTGGACATCCGTCCGGACCGTATCGCCCTTCTCGCCCAGCCACTTCATCACCGCCGGAAACCGTTTGGTGCTGGTGGAATCCCGGTCCTTGAACACGGTCTTGAAATCGGACTGGAGCCACATGACGACCGGTTCCTTGGAGCGGAACAGCCGTTCCGCCCGCCGCGGTGCGGAATCGGGGGCCGGTTGCTGGCCCGGGAGTGCCGCGGGAAGAAGCAAGGCCGTCAGCAGGACGGGCAGCCAGCGAGCGCTGAAAGGCATGGGGGGAATCCGGGGTAGGGAACGATTCGATGATAGCGTGCCTCCGGTGGCGCCGCGAGGGGGGCGGGGGGGACGCGATTCCAGTATTATGCCAGTGACCCGTGACCAGTGACCCGAGACCAGTCCCTAGCTCCCTAACTCCCTAACTCCCTAGCTCCCCGACCATGCGCCTCAGGCATGCCCACCTCGCCGTTGCCGGCGCCCTCTTTTGTGCCTCGGCACCTACCCCGGCCGGTCCCGGTCCCCAGGCCACCAAGCCCACCCTCCTGGTCTTCATCACCGTCGATCAGATGCGGGGGGACTACCTCGACCGGTGGGCCAGCCAGTACACCAGCGGGCTCAAGCGCCTGTCCCAGGGTGGCGCCCTGTTCACCGACGGGCACCAGGACCACGCCATCACCGAGACGGCCCCCGGGCACGCCAGCACCATGTCGGGGCGGTTCCCCCGCAGCACCGGTATTGCCCGGAACCTGGCCGGCGTGAATGACCCGAATTCCCCGCTGATCGGCAGCAACGGCCCCGGCGCTTCACCGTTCCGATTCCGCGGCACCACCGTGACCGACTGGTTGGCCAAGGCCGACCCGCGCAGCAACGCGCTCTCGGTTTCGTACAAGGACCGGGGTGCGATCCTGCCGATCGGACGCTCGAAGCAGGACGTCTACTGGTGGGGCGGGCGCGACTTCACCACCAGCACCTGGTACCGAGATACGCTGCCCGGCTGGGTCCAGGCCTTCAATGCCCGGCAGATTCCGGCCTCGAATGCCGGCAAGGTGTGGGAGCTGTTGCTTCCCGAGTCCAACTATCCCGAGCCGGATAGCGTCCCGATCGAATCGGGTGGCCGCCGGTTCCAGTTTCCGCACCGCCTCTCCGCCAGCCCCGACACCGCTACGGCGCAATACCCGGGCTATCCCTGGATGGACAATCTGCTCGCCGATTTCGCGCTGGCGGGCGTGAACGCGCTGGAGCTCGGCAAAGGCCCGGAGACCGATGTGCTGGCGGTTTCCTTCTCCACCACCGACCTGATCGGCCACCGCTTCGGCCCCGACAGCCGCGAGCTGCACGACCAGGTGCTCCGGCTCGATCGGGTCATTGGAGCCTTTATCGATTCGCTCTATAAGCTGCGCGACTCGACTCGGATCATCTTCGCCCTGACAGCAGACCACGGCGTTTCGCCGTTCCCCGAGCTCAACAACGGCCGCATCACTCCGGCCCCGATGCGGGTGGATATCCGCCCCGCGATCCAGGCGGCACAGCAAACCCTGCTGGCCGGCGGCGGGGACCCGAACGTGATAGACCTGGAGAGCGGCTCGCTGGTGATTAACCCCGACTCGGCCAAAGCCGGACCCGCGGTGATCCGGGCGGCCACCGACTCCTTTGTCGCGGTGGCCAAGCGGATTCCCGGCGTGCTTCGGGCCGACCGCTTTGCCGATCTCGCCAAGGCGGACCTCGGAAAGGACCGGATCGCCCGGCGCTGGGTTCAGATGTTCGCGCCCGACGTGCCGGTGGTGGCGGTGGTGACCCTCACACCCGGCAGTTACTGGTGGTACGCGACCATCGCACAGCACGGTACGCCGTCAGACCTGGAATCGCACGTCCCGATTCTCTTTTACGGCCCGCCCTTCAAGCCCGGCCGCTACGCCGGGTTTACCAGGACAGTGGACATCGCGCCCACGCTGGCCCGCGTGCTGGGTATCACGCCCGGCGAGCCGCTGGACGGCCACGTGCTGACGGCAGCCATCAAGTGAGGGCCGCACTCGCGGGAGTCCTGGTCGCGGCGCTGGCCATGGACGCGGGAGCGCAGTCGAGGGGCATTCAATCGGGCACGCGCCCGGCGCGCTACGTCATCCGGAACGCGCTGGTCATCGCCGGGAACGGCACACCCACGTCGGGTCCGTTCGACATCGTCATCGAAGGCAACACCATCGCCGACATGGTGCCCCTCGATCCAGTCGCGGTCAAGGCGGGCACCGCGCGGCGCCCCGTGGCCACCGTCGAAATCGACGCCACCGGCAAGTACGTGATACCGGGGCTGATCAACGCCCACGGTCATGTGCAGGACGGCCGCGGCGGCGTGCCCCAGCCGCTGGAGTACGAGCTCAAGCTCTGGCTGGCGTCGGGGGTGACGACGGTGCGCGACGTGGGCAGCAACACGAGGAAGACGCTCGAGCTTCGCGCCGCCAGCGCCGCCGGCACCGTGGCGGCGCCGCGGATCCTGGTCTATGCCAGTTTCAACGCCGGCGGCGATGCGGTGGACAGCCGCGGTATCAACACGCCCGACGAAGCCCGCGCCCGAGTCCGCCAGCTCAAGGCCCTGGGAGTCGACGGGATCAAGATCGTCGGAATCGACCGCGACCTGATGCGGGCGATGCTGGACGAGGCGAGGAAGGTCGGACTTTCGGTGGCCCACCACGCCGGGGTCGAGGAGACCAACGCCTGGGACGACATCAACTTCGGCACCCGGAGCATCGAGCACTGGTACGGCATACCCGACGCGGCCATCCGGGACGGCGTGCAGAATTTTCCCGCCGATTACAACTATGACGACGAAGTGGACCGCTTCCGGTACGCCGGCCGGCTCTGGCGCGAGGCCGACCCGGAGCGCTTGAACAAGGTCCTCCAGGCGATGGTGGACTCCGGCGTGGCCTGGGTACCGACGCTGGTGATCTACGAAGCCAGCCGGGACCTGCTGCGAGCCCAGAACCAGCCCTGGTTCAAGGAGTATCTGCATCCCACGCTCGAAGAGTATTTCCGTCCTAACCCGGCCAACCACGGCAGCTACTTCATCGGCTGGAGCAGCACCGACGAGGCGTACTGGAAGGAGAACTACCGGATCTGGATGGCGGCGCTCCGGGAGTTCTCCCGCCGGGGCGGCCTGATCGGGGCGGGGGAAGACGCCGGATTCATCTATCAGATGTACGGCTTCGGCCTGATCCGTGAGCTGGAGCTCTTTCAGGAGGCGGGGTTCCACCCCCTCAAAGCCCTCCAGCACGTGGCGCTCAACAACGCCCGTATCCTCGGCATGGAGGAGAAGATCGGCCGAGTGCGAGTCGGGTACCTGGCCGATCTGCTGGTGGTGAACGGGAATCCGCTGGAAGACCTGAAGGTGCTTTATCCCACCGGCACCGAGGCCATCGTGAACGGCAAGGCGGTGCACACCGGCGGGATCGAATGGACCATCAAGGACGGCATCCCGTACCACGGGCCGACCCTGCTCCGCGAAGTGAAGGAGCTGGTGGCGGCGGCGCGTGCGAAGAGGTAAGACGCTATGACGCTAAGAGAAGACGCTACGACGCTACGACGCTAAGTTGTAAGAGCTTTTCCTAGCGTCTTAGCGTCTTAGCGTCTGTCAACTAGTACCAGGAACAACGTCGCCAGCGGTCCCAGGAGCAGCGACAGGAGGAACCAGTTGAGGCCGCTACGGTTCTTGCCCTGGGCCAGGCCGGCGTTGATGAGCGCCAGCGTTCCCCAGCCTGCGAAGTACCCTCGACCGATTCCGAACATGCTATTCCTCCTCTGCGGTTTGGCTGCACTGGTTTCCTGTGCCGGGCCTGCCCGGGTGCAATCCGGCACGCAGGTGGTGCTGCTGGGCACCGGCACTCCGAATCCCGATCCCGACCGGATGGGACCCGCGGTGGCGGTGGTAGTGAACGGCACCGCCTACCTGGTGGACGCCGGTGCTGGAGTGATGCGCCGGGCCGAGCAGGCCCGCCGCGCCGGCATCGAGGCGCTGGCCGCTCAGCGCATCGGCTTCGTGTTCCTGTCCCATTTGCACTCCGATCATACGATAGGACTGCCCGATCTGATTCATACCGGCTGGGTCGCCGGGCGTGACAGCGCGTTGCAGCTGTTCGGTCCACCTGGAACGTCGGCGATGGCGAAGCATCTGACCGAGGCGTACCAGGCCGACATCGCCAACCGCAGCGGCGGACTTCAGCCCCACACTCCGGAGGGATGGCGGGTAGCGGCGTCCGAGGTCACCGGTGGACCGGTCTTCCGGGACTCCAATGTGACGGTGACGGCGATAGCAGTGCCGCACGATGGCTGGGCCGTCTCGCTGGCCTATCGCTTCGAGACCAGGGACCGTGTGGTGGTGATTTCGGGTGACACGAGGCCGACCGACGCGATCGTCGGGGCCTGCAACGGGTGCGACGTACTGATTCACGAGGTCTACTCGGATAAAGGTTTCGCCGCACGGTCGCCGCCATGGCAGAAGTACCATGCCGATGCACACACCTCGGCTTCCCAGCTCGCCGCACTGGCCGCGCGCGCCCGCCCCAAGCTGCTGGTGCTCTATCATCAGTTGTTCATGGGAGCGTCGGATGAGGAGCTGCTGGCCGAGGTACGAAAAGGGTACTCGGGAGTAGTAGTATCCGGCCGGGATCTTGGTGTATACTGATTCTCTCTTAGCGTCTTAGCGTCCTAGCCTCTATGGAATCCCAGCTGGCCCGCTGGCGAGACGAGCTTCACGCGGTCGAGCAGGAAGTCCGCCTCGGCCTGGGCAAGCTCACCGCCGAGCAGTTCAACGGGCGTCCCGCCGAGGGTAAGTGGTCCGTCGCCGAGTGCGTCGATCACCTGGCGCGGGTAACCGGGCTCATGCTGGCGACGACCAGGCCAGTTCTCGAGAAGGCCAGGGCGGCCGGAATGACCGGGCAGGGACCCTATCGCTATGGCATGATGGGAGGCTTGTTCGCAAAGATGATGGAGCCCGGCACGCGGCCGATGCCAACGCGGAAGAATTTTGTCCCCGGCGCCAACCTGGAGCAGGCCGAGGTGCTGGCCCGCTACCAGGCGGTGATGCGGGACTTTGCCGAGACCATGGAGGCCTCCTACATGCTCCCGCTCGACAAGCTCAAGGCCCGTTCGGCGGCGGAGGGAGGCGGCTGGCTCAGGTTCAACATCGCGGTGTGGTACGCGGCGAGCCTGGCGCACAACCGGCGCCACCTGGCCCAGGCTAAACGGGTGATGGACGCCCCGGGGTTTCCCCGCTGACCGGGGACCTCCGCCGCCAGCTCGGCCTGGGAGCCGCCATTTCGCTGGTCGTCGGCGAGGTGATCGGTGTCGGCATCTTCCTCACCCCCGCCCAGATGGCACGGTCGGTGGGCTCGCCCCTCTGGCTGCTGGTGATCTGGGTGGCGATGGGCGCGATGGCCTACGCCGGCGCGCTCTGCTACGGCGAGCTGGCCGCGCGGCACCCCGAAGCCGGCGGCGGCTACGTCTACCTCCGGGAGGCCTACGGCCCCGGCACCGCCTTCCTGTACGGATGGAAATGCCTCCTGGTACTCGACCCGGGGCTCACGGCCGCCTTTGCGATGGGGCTTGCGGGTTATGTCGGCGCCGTGACTACCCTGTCCGCCACGGCGACCAAAGTCATCGCGATCGTCGCCATTCTCCTGCTCGCCGCCGCCAACATCTTCGGCCTCAGGTTCGGTTCCCGGCTGATCGCCGGACTCACCATCACCAAGCTGGCCCTGCTCGGCCTGATCATCGGCGCCGGGTTCCTTTCCGGCGCCGGGAGCTATTCCCACTTCGTTCCCTTCGTCCAGCAGCATCCCGGCTCGGCCCCGCTCATGGCCGCGCTCGCGGGCGGCATGGTCTCGGCGTTCTTCTCGTTCGCCGGGTGGTGGGACGCCGCGAAGCTTGCCGGCGAAGTGAAGGACCCCGGCACGGTGCTGCCCAGGGCGCTCGGCCTCGGTGTGCTGGTGCTGACCCTGGTGTACATCCTGACCAGCGCGGTGTTCCTGTACCTGGTGCCTCTGGAGCAGGTCACCTCGGGGGAGGCGTTCGCCGCGCAGGCCGGTCAGGCGATCTTCGGCGCGGCCGGCGCCCGGGTCTTCTCCGGGATCGTGATCATCTCGGTGATGACGAGCCTCGCGGTGTACCTGATGGTGGCGCCCCGGGTCTACTACGCGATGGCGCGAGACGGGCTCTTCCTCAAGGGGATCGCCCAGGTCCATCCGCGGTTCGGCACCCCTGCCAGGGCCATCCTCCTCCAGGCGGTGCTCGCCTGCGTGCTGGTGACGGTGGGCACCTTCGGTCAAGTCGTCGCGTACCTGATCTTCATGACCGTGCTCTTCGTGGCATTGACCGTGTTCGCCGTCTACATCCTGCGGCGCCGCCCGGCGGCCCCGGGGACGTATCTCACTGCCGGATATCCGGTGACTCCGGTGATATTCCTCGTCCTGGTGGCCCTGCTGCTGTTCCTGCTGGCGTCGAACAACCCGCGGGAAGCGGCGCTGGGCGCGGGAGTGGTGGCGCTGGGCTGGCCGGTCTACTGGTTTGGATTCCGGAAACGCAGGGAAGGGAGCGGGTTATGACGTGGATCAGAACGATTCCGCTCGCCGAGGCCGACGCGGTCCTCCGCAAGGCGATCGAGCAGCAGCGCGCGCTCTATCCGATCGAGTACGCCTCGCCGGTCCATCCGACGGGTGACGGGACCTCGGACATCGTCGCCTC
>Ga0070698_100001803_pt1 | contig 23842 bp, 24 predicted proteins | sample KBSK1502metaG_FD_65477 | JGI IMG/M metagenome (GOLD analysis project Ga0070698, IMG submission 65477) | Corn, switchgrass and miscanthus rhizosphere microbial communities from Kellogg Biological Station, Michigan, USA - KBS K1-50-2 metaG | ecosystem: Host-associated > Plants > Roots >... | reverse complement strand
ACCCGCACCACCGCCTCCGCCGCCGCCGCCGCCACCTCCTCCGCCACCACCGCCGCCGCTCATCGCAGCACCTCGAACGTCGGCGTGGGCAAACAAGGGAACATCAGGAACACTTTACTGCGACGAGGCCGCCGGCCAACCACCCAACGTGCTGGCTTTTTGGGGAGGCCTACAGCTTCGTCGCCGTCCCGCTGAACTGCCAGTCGCAGGTCTGCATCGCGACCGGGCATGCGGCGCCGGTGCACATCATCGACGAGCTTCCGCCGCCGGCCATCGTCACCTGCGTGCCCGCGCCATCGAGCGTCAGCGTGAGTGAGGAGAACGAAAACGTCCAGGTCTCCATGCGGTCGGTCTCGGTCGTCGTGCGCGTGCACGTGGTGCCGGCGCGAATCGTCGCCGTGCTTTCCTCGACATCAAACGGAAGCGGCATGCACGCATCGGGCTCGAACCAGATCCCATTCGCGAGGCCGGAGACGACGATCGTGCCTTCGCTCGGGTTCACGATGTCGAACACGCCGGCAACCATGCGCGATGCCGGCGCAGTGTCGTTGCAGTCACGGCTGATCATCGCGCTCAGATCGGCGCGCCACGCCGCGAGGAAATCACCGGTCCGATCGCTCGTGCACGCGACGAGCAGGCAAAGGCAAGCGACACGCTTCATAACGAAATCTTAACGCCGGCGGCGGCCGATCGCCTGCACCTTGCGGCGGCGCAGACGCGTCGCTTCTTTCAAGCGGCGCTCGGTGCGTTCGATCATCTGCAGCTGGCTGTGCTTCGCGTTGAGACCGGTGCGTTGCGCGTAGCTGCCATCCGACATCATGTCCCACGCGCCGCGTTGATCCGACAGCTGGGTATCGAGGATGAAGCGCAGCTCCGATTGCAGTCGCGGATCCTCGACGGGAACGAGCACCTCGACGCGCTTCTCGAGGTTGCGCTGCATCGCATCGGCAGAGCCGAGGTAGTACTCGGCGCGTCCGCCGTTGTGGAAGTAATAAATGCGCGCGTGCTCGAGGAAGCGGCCGATGACGCTGACGACTTTGATCGTGTCCGACAGATTATCGAGGCCCGGCCGCAGCCGGCATGTGTCGCGCACGATCAGATCGATCGTCACGCCGCGCTGCGCGGCGCGATAGAGCGCGCGCACGATGTCGACGTCTTCGATCGCGTTGAGCTTCCACTGAATGTGGCCGCGCTCGCCCTGACCGACGAGCGCGATCTCGCGTTCGATCTTCTCGAGCAGCTGCGACTTGAGCTGCTTTGGCGCGACGAGCAGCTTTTGATATTTGCGGCGCGGCTTGTAGCCCGTCGTCAGGTAATTGAACAGTTCCGTGCAATCGCGGCCGATGCCTTCATCACACGTGAACAGCCCGAGGTCGGTATAGAGGCGCGCGGTGCCAGCGTGATAGTTGCCTGTCGCGAGGTGCGCGTAGCGACGCAGGCCATCGTAATCGTGTCGCACGACGAGCGCGATCTTCGTGTGCGTCTTGAGCCCGACGACGCCGTACGTGACGTGGATGCCCGCGCGCTCCATGCGGTTGGCCCACTTGATGTTCGCTTCTTCGTCGAACCGCGCCTTGAGCTCGAGCACGACGGCGACCTGCTTGCCGTTTTGCGCCGCGCGCACGAGGTGCTTGATCACGCCGCTGTCTTTCGACGTGCGATACAGCGTGGTCTTGACCGCGCGTACCTTCGGATCGTCCGCGGCTTCGCGGAAAAATCGCTCGACCGATTCCTGAAACGACTCGTACGGGTGGTGCACCATCAGGTGCTTCGCGTCGCGAATCGCGTGGAAGATGTTGCCTTCGGTCAAGAAGTCGACGGGCTGCGCCGGCGCGTGCGGCGGATCGCGCAGCTCGGGAATGTCGAGCGTCGCGATCTCGATCAGATCGCGCTGGCCGAACATGCCCTCGGTCTCGAACACGTCTTGGCCTTCGTCGAGGCCAAGCTCGGCGGCGAGGCGGCCGCGCAAATACGCCTGCATCTCGCGATCGATCTGCAGACGCACGACTGGCGCGAACTTGCGCTTGCGCAGCTCGATCTCGATCATCTCGAGCAGATCGTCGGCCTCTTCTTCATTGTGCTCGGTGATCGCGTTACGCGTGACGCGGAACATCGTGCACGCTTCGATCTCCATACCCGGGAACAACAGATCGAGGTTGTTCGCCATCACCTCGGAAAGATCGACGAACGTGCGCGACGTGCCGAGCCGCACGAAGCGCGACAGCCCGCCGCCGGTCGGCACCTTCACGCGTGCGAGCAGCGACTCCGCGTCGTGCTCGTAGCGCAGTGACACGAGCAGGTTCAGCGACAGGTTCGAGACGAATGGAAACGGATGCGCCGGATCCATCGCTTGCGGCGTCACGAGCGGAAAGATGTTGCGCAGGTAATATTCGCGGACCCACGCCTGCTGTTGCGCGTCGAGCTCTTTGTAGGGCGCGATCCATACGCCGACTGCCTTGAGCTCGGCGATCACGGTCTCGAGGATTTGCGCCTTGCGCGTCTCGAGCTTCGTGATGAGGTCGATGCAATCGGCGATTTGCTGTGCCGGCGTGCGGCCATCTTGCGTGACCGAATGGACCTGCGCGCCGACCTGTTGCTTGAGGCCGCCGATGCGCTTCTGAAAGAACTCGTCGATGTTCGAGCTGACGATCGCGATGAATTTGACGCGCTCCAGCAGGGGCAGCCGGTCATCCTCCGCTTCGTGGAGCACGCGCCAGCAGAAATTCAGATATGTAAGCTCGCGGTTGAGGTACAGCTCGGGCGAGCTCAGGTCGTCGGGAACAATGTCGCTGATGCCCGTTGCCCCAGGTGTGCGACCGGGCACGTCGATATTACGTAGCGACGGCCTCTCGGGTGGCACCACCTCGAGGCGGTGCACGCCGGAGCTCAACGCTTCAGGCGCAACGACCGGACGTTCCAAAGCCATTTGACCTCAAAGGTATACCCCCAACGTGACGGGACCGTGACATATCACCGCTGCGTCGACGGATTTGCGGGAGTTTCGCGCCCCGTTGCTACATCGAATGTTCGCCGCGTGCCCATTTGATCCACCCACAGCATTGCAGTGTTCACGCCAGCGTCGCGAATCGCGGCTTTACCGAGGTCGACTTTCCATAGACCAAGCCCATTACGTAGGTCGATCGCGATGAGCTGATGCCAGTCGGCGCCGCCGACAAATTCGTACGAACGCACGTGATCGGTGAGCGTGATCGGTCCCTGCGGGGGCGTCGTGATCGGCTCGTGCTCCTTCGCGAGACGAAAGGCGCCGATCTTTGCGGCGTCGCGCATCGCGAATGCCCAGACTTCGGCGCGTCCGTCGCGCTCGACGCGCACGGTCACCGCATCGACATTCCACGCGAGCGCCGGTCGACCGCGCGCGCCGGCGTAGTGCGGAATCATCGCCTGCCACTGCAGCGTGCCGTCGCGATGCAATTCGAGAAACGATCGCGGGCCTCCATCTTCGTCGCGCACGACGAGCTTGCCGCCATCGATCACGATCTCGTCGATCACCGCGCCGGCTTTCGGGCGCGCATGGATCATGTACCAAACGCCGAGCGCCGCGACCAAAGCGCCGACGATGACGATCGCGATGCCGATCCAGCCTAGGCGGCGCGCCATCAGGTCTCACCGACGGGCTTGCCACCCGCGGTGTTTGAATGATCGAACGGCTTGGGCTTCGTGAGGCCGCTGGCCGCGGCGCCATCCTTCGATTGCACGAGCACGCGGCGCCCCGACGCGAAGAACACGGTGATCTTGCCGGGCTCCGCGGTCTCGATAACGCCTTGACCAAAATTCGGATGCTCGACGCGCTCGCCGACGATGTACTTCTCGCTCGCGCGATACGTGCGCACGGGCTTCGTTAGATCCGCGGCGACCGCCGGCTTCTCGAAGCGCTCGACGGGAGCCTTCGGTTCCCGCGCTGGGCGCGGCGTCGACAGCGATGGTTGACGCTTCTCCACCGGCGCGCCGTGCGGCGACTTGTAGCGATGATAGCCGCTGCACTGCTTGCACTGGACCTTGACGATCCGTTCGCCGACTTTCGCCACGACGACGTGCCACACGTCTCCGCACTTCGAGCAGAGAGCTTCGACGTCAGCTCCGACGGCCGCACTCATGCGCGGTGTTATAGCAGATGAAACTCGTGCTACGTCGTGTACATGAGTCAGGTTGCAGCCGACGCACTCGTCAAGGAAGGCGACGAGCTTTTTCGCGCAGAGCGTTTTGAGGAAGCTGCGGATTGTTTCCAGCGCGCGGTCGAGTTGCTCCCGCACCACGCGCTCGGTTGGCGAGGCCTCGGCCACTCGCTGCTTTCGCTCGGCAAACCACACGAGGCCGCGCGCGCGTTCGATCAAGCGATCGGCCTACGTCCCGATAGTGCGACCGCGCTATGGGGTGGAGCGCTCGCGCACGCCGATGTCGGGAACAAGCTGATCGCGCAAAATTACCTGCGACGAACGATCGCATTGCAACCGTCGTGGGTGACGATGGCTCTCGGCACGCCGCAACTCGCGCCGTTCTTGCTCGTGTCCTCGCGCGCCGCCGATCGCTTGCACGAGCGGTTCGGCTCGTTCGCGACGCAACGGTTTCATCACGCCGAAGATCGCGAGCGCGTGATCGAGGTCGGTCGCATTCCGCGCACGCCCGAGCCCGGCATCACGACGTTCGTCACGGTCGGCCTGTCGAACGCGGAGTGGAACGAAGTGGAGCGTCCTCGCGTCGAGCTGATTCTCGCGTCCAAGCGCGACATCGACGCGTGCGCGCGCATTCTCGCGAATCTCGCGTTCCATCTCGTCGAAACGAAGTTCTTTCCCGAGCCGGGAACGATCGTGCGCGAAGTCGTCGCGGCGGTCGATGCAGGCGCGCTATCGAAGGAGCTGCCGCACGTGTACGTCGAGCCCGCGCGCGGCTTTCGCATCGAGCTGCCTCTCGATGAAGGGCCACCCGCGATCACGCTAGCGCAGGTCGTGCCGATCAGCGAAGCGGAGTATCAGCGGTGGCGCGAAGGCGGTCGCGAGGCGCTTGAAAAGATGCTCGCGGAGCGCGACATCTTGGCGTTTTAGCTAGCCCAATAAGTTTGTTGCATCGGGAATGCCCCCTTGTCACGATCGGTTTTCACCGGCAGGATGCCCCCCATGAAGTCCGTAGCCTGCGTACTGTTCGCGTCCGCGCTGTTGGTCGGCTGCCAGAACGAGTCGAAGCTCGATGGCAGCGGGGGCGGCAGCCTCGAAGCGCGCGTCAAGAAGCTCGAGGAAACCAACGCGAAGTACGCCGAGGCGCTCGACTTCCTGCAGAAGGTTTATCAGCAGCAGAAGCAGGCGCAGCAACAGCAGGAGCGCGACGAGCCGGATCCGAACGCGGTGTTCGCCGTCGACATCTCGCCGAACATCAAAGGTGGCCTCGTCGAAGGCCCAGCGACGGGAGCGCCCGTCACAATTGTCGAAGCGTGGGACTTTGCTTGACCCTACTGCGAGAGGGTCAGTTCGGCCCTCGAAGAGCTCGTGAAGGAGTACGAAGGTAAGGTTCGCGTTGTCTTCAAGAACATGGTCGTGCATCCGCAGGTGATGAACGTGCACCTCGCCGGCTGCGCAGCCGGCAAGCAGAACAAGTTCGCCAAGTTCAAGAACATCTATTGGGAGAAGGGCTTCAAGGCTCGCAAGATGGATGACGCCAGCGTCGAGGAGATCGCGAAAGAGGCGGGTCTCGACATGGCGAAGTTCAAGACCGACAAGGACAGCGATGCCTGCAAGCAACTCGTCCAAAACGACATGGCCGAGCTGCAGAAGTTCAAGGTCAACTCGACGCCGACGTTCTTCGTCAACGGCACGCACGTCGGTGGCGCGCTGCCCAAGGAGAACTTCAAGTCGATGATCGACGAGAAGCTCAAGACGACCGAGGGCAACAAGGACTACTACGACAAGGTCATCATGCAGACCGGGGAGAAGCAGTTCCGCTCGAAGATGGAAAAGAAGGGCTAGACGTAGCCAAGGATCGCGAAGACATCGGTCTTCGGCGCGAGCGGAAAATCCGCTGCACGTTCGCAGCGCGTGCACTGCACCTCGACATCGGTGCAGTAGACGGTCTCGCGCAGCACGAGTGGATCGACGATCGGTTGCGGGCGCAACAGGCGCCTGGCTAACGCGCGCGCGTCCTCGACGTGCTTTGGATCGATCGGCGATTCGATCGTCGCGCGGCCGACGAGATCGAGCTTGTGATCGAGCAAGTCATCGTCGTCGAGGACGAGCCAGCCATCGGGCCCGAGTTGCGCATCTGCAATCGCGCCCGTCGTGTCGAGGAAGATGTCGATGTGGATCTTCGCGCGCGGGTCGACGAGTTGCACGAGCGTTGCGTGGTAGTGGCTGACGAGAAACGTCGCGCACACCGTCGGTGCGATTGCATCGCGGCGCGCGATGAGGAGATCGAGATCATGTGGCGTGCGACCCAGCGCGACACTGCCGGTGATCGCAACGGCATCGCGCGCGATGTGCGGCGCGAGATACTCGAGACAGAGTGCGATGCGCGGGTCCATCACTTGCCGGGTTGGTAATCGATAAGCTTCACCGTGATCATGCCGTAGTCCGTCTCGGCGACCGTCTTGACCGGCGCGCGCGCCGCGTCGGTGCTGATCCACACCGAGAAGTTGCGCTCGGCATCGGGCGCGCGCTTGCCATCGCGCAATAACTTGTACGCGTGGCTGTCGTAGCGCACCGCCGGAAAATCTCCCATCTCGGTCGCGATGTTCTCGTGCGGGCCAACCGTCGTCTTGACGTTCCACATGTAGCGCCCTCGAAATACTTCGAGCGTCACCGTCGAGCCTTCCGGTGCATCCCAGTTGCGCAGCGCGATGAGATACGCGTTGTAGTCCCAGACGTCGGCCATCGAGACCTTCTGCGGCTCTGGCGTCGTCGACTGCTCGTTGACGTGAAAATTGATCGGCACGCTATTGCCCGCGCGCTCTGCGAGGCGCACTTCGCTGCGATTGCGGTCGCCCGGATTCTCGCCCGGTTCGTCGACGGTCCATAGGACCGGCCGGCCCGTGCGAATGTCGATCCACGACGTGAAGATGTCATCGATCTTCACGAGCATATTCGCGAGGCCCGCAGCCTTCGCATGTGTGCGCACGACGACCGCCTTCTTGCCCGCGACGTCCGTCACATCTCCGACGGCAATTTCGTACGTCGCGACTTCGACGCGACGTAGGTACAAGCGATACGACATTTGCTCGCCTGGCGTCGCGAGCGGCGCTTCTTCGGGAAGCTTCGTCGCCGCGATCGGCTTGCCTTGCGCTACGCTGGGATCTCCGTGATTCGATCCGCAGGCGCAAAGGCAGAGCACGAGCGAACAGCGCACGTAAGGACGTTATCTCATGTCTGCGCGCTCGTGCTTGCGCTCGCCGCGTGCAAAGGCGGCGACGCGACGATCGATGCCGACCCCGACGATCTCGATGGCGATGGCCTTCTCAACGCCAGCGATAACTGCATGCACGTCTACAACGTCGATCAGCACGATGAAGATGGCGACGGCCACGGCGACGCCTGCGACAACTGCCCCGCGAACGCGAATCCGACGCAGGCCGACACGAGCGAGGTCGACGCGCAGCAGTTTCCCGATGGCGTCGGCGATGCGTGTGACATGCGTCCCGCACTCGCCGGCGACAAGCTCGTGCACTTCTATTCATTCGGCGACGCGGCCGACGCGAATGCGTGGACCGGCAATGGCTGGCAGATCACCGGCGACGAGCTCCACGCCGATGGCAGCGCGCGCTGGGAAAGCAAGACCGGCGAACAAGGTGATGGCCTGATCGCGCGGATGGAGATCGCATCCGTCGTGTGGAGCGCCGGCAATGTCGCGATCACGGTCGACGGTGATGGCATCAGCGCGGGTGCGACGTGCACGCTAACGACGAGCGAGCTTCGCGCGGCCGAGATGGGCGGCGCATCTGCAACGACGACGCTCGCGGTCCCCGTCGAAGCCGACCAGGCCGTGTCGCTGATCGCGTGGCGCACGATCGTGGACCTCACGACGGGCCGAGTCGCGAAGCTGACGTGCATGCTCCGGCGCGGCACGATGTCCTCCCAGGCCGAGGTGCTGCTGACCGACGATGTCGTTACGGGATCGCAGGTGATCACGACGACCGATGCCGCGGTTTTCGCCACCTCCATGTCGGTGTACACCTCGCCGGGTCCGAAGAACCCCTAACCAAGTGGAATTCTTGCTTAAGGCAGGGTGCGCCCCATCTCTTGGGTTCGGTTGTCCATACTGGTAAGGTCCGCGGCACGCTCGTCGATCGACGAGGCCTCAGAGGTAGCAAGCGATGGAAACCAAGAACCTCGACCGAGTCGTCATCCGTTTTGCGGGCGACTCCGGCGACGGCATGCAACTCACCGGCACCGAGTTCGCAAAAGCGGCAGCGGAAGCCGGCAACGATATCTCAACGTTTCCCGATTTCCCCGCCGAGATCCGTGCCCCCGCCGGCAGCTTGTTCGGCGTCTCCGGCTTTCAGCTTCACTTCTCGTCGTCGGAGATTTACACGCCGGGCGATGCGCCCGACGTGCTCGTCGTCATGAATCCGGCCGCGCTCAAGACGAACCTCAAAGATCTCGTCGATGGCGGCACGCTGATCATCAACACCGGCGCGTTCATCGAAGCGAACCTCAAAAAAGCCGGCTACCAGTCGAATCCGCTCGAGGACGGCAGCCTCGACAAATACAAAGTCCACGCCGTCGATATCAGCCAGCTGACGACATCCGCGCTCGAAGGCAGCGAGCTCTCGACGAAGGAGAAGGGCCGCAGCAAAAACTTCTTCGCGCTCGGTCTCGTGTTCTGGATGTACGGCCGCGAGCCCGATGGCGAGATTCGCCGCATCTACCAACAGTTCGCGAAGAAGCCCGGCTTTGGCGAAGCGAACGTCAAAGTGTTCAAGGCCGGCTACCACTACGGCGAGACCGCCGAAGTGTTCCAGACGGTCTACAAAGTGCCGGCGGCGACGTTCACGCCCGGCATGTATCGCAACATCACCGGCAACGAAGCGATCGCGATGGGGCTCGTCGTCGGCGCGGAGCTCGCCGGCAAGAAGCTGTTCTACGCGGGCTATCCGATCACGCCGGCGTCGACGATTCTCCACTCGCTCGCGAAGTTCAAAAACTTCGGCGCGATGACGTTCCAGGCCGAAGACGAGATTGCCGCGATCGGCGCGGCGCTCGGCGCCGCATACGGCGGCTCGATCGCGGTCACCGCATCGAGTGGCCCTGGCATCGCGCTCAAGGGCGAAGCGATCGGCCTCGGCGTGATGACCGAGCTACCGCTCGTGATCTTGAACATCCAGCGCGGTGGTCCCTCGACCGGTCTTCCGACGAAGACGGAGCAATCCGATCTGTCGCAGGCGCTGTATGGCCGCAACGGCGAAGCGCCGATTCCCGTGCTCGCGGCGAAGAGCCCGGGCGATACGTTCTACTGCGCGATCGAGGCCGTGAAGATCGCGACGCGCTACATGGTCCCGGTGATGCTGCTCTCCGATGGCTACCTCGCGAACGGTAGCGAGCCGTGGGCGCTGCCGAACCTCGCGGCGCTGCCGCGGTTCGATGTCATGCATCGCACCGATCCGACCGGCTACTTCGTCTATCAGCGCGACGAGCGCACGCTCTCGCGCGCGTGGGTCATTCCCGGCACGCCCGGTCTCGAGCACCGCATCGGCGGTATCGAGAAAGATGCGCTTACCGGCAACATCTCCTACGCGCCCGAAAATCACGAGAAGCAGACGCGCGTGCGCGCCGAGAAGATCGAACGCGTCGCGCAAGATATCGGCGAGCTCGATCTCGCGGGTGCCGATTCCGGCGACGTTCTCATCGTCGGTTGGGGCGGCACGTACGGCGCGCTTCGCCAGGCGCAGCAAGCGCTCGCGACGCAAGGCAAGAAGGTCAGCCACGCGCATCTGCGCTGGCTCTCGCCGCTCGAACCGGGCCTCGCGAAGATCATCCACAAGTTCAAGCGCGTGCTCGTCGCCGAGCTCAACATGGGTCAGTTGCGTTCGATCATTCGCGACAAGTTCCTCGTCGACGCAGCCGGCCTCAACAAAGTTCAAGGTCAGCCGTTCAAGGTCCGCGAAGTCGTGGCTGCCGTCGACAAACAAGTCGAGTCGGTCAAGTCCAACGTCTCTGGACCGCAGATGCAGGTGGTCTCATGAGTGAAGCAGTCAAGATCAAGCTCAGCAAGAAGGACCTCGAATCCGATCAGGATGTTCGTTGGTGCCCGGGCTGCGGTGACTACGCGATCCTCGCGACCGTCCAGCGCACGCTCGCGCAGCTCGGCATCAAACGCGAGAACACGGTGTTCATCTCGGGCATCGGCTGCTCGAGTCGCTTCCCGTACTACATGAACACGTACGGCTTCCACACGATCCACGGCCGCGCGCCGGCGATCGCGTCGGGCCTCAAAGTCACGCGCCCGGATCTCGATGTCTGGGTGATCACCGGCGATGGCGACGGTCTCTCGATCGGCGGCAATCACATGATCCACGCGCTCCGGCGCAACATGGATCTCAAGATCATCCTGTTCAACAACCAGATCTACGGCCTGACCAAGGGCCAGTACTCGCCGACCTCCGCGCTTGGCACGCGCGCGCCATCGACGCCGACTGGCTCGATCGATCATCCGCTCAACCCAATCTCGCTCGCGCTCGGCGCGGGTGCCACGTTCGTCGCGCGCGCGGCCGATACCGACGCGAAGCTCATGGGCAAGATCCTCGAGCAGGCGTACTCGCACAAGGGTGCCGTCTTCATCGAGATGCTGCAGAACTGCCCCGTCTTCAACGACGGTGTGTGGGAGGCGGTCAAAGATGATCCGGCCAACCGCCAGCTCATCCTCGCCGATGGCAAGCCGCTTCTATTTGCCGGTGGCACGAAGGGCATCAAGCTCGGCGCGGGTCTCGCGCCCGAAATCGTCGACGTCAAGGACGGCGATACCTCGCAGCTCCTCGTGCACAGCGAGCGCGGGTCGGTCGTGTACGCGAACGTTCTCGCGCAGCTCACGCACCCGAACTTCCCGGTGCCGATGGGCATCCTCTATCGCCACGACAAGCCGACCTACGAGCAGCTCGCGATCAGTCAGGTGCAGGAAGCGATCGAGAAGCAGGGCCCAGGCGATCTCAACAAGCTGCTCTACTCCGGGATGGTATGGGAAGTCGGCGCCGATGGAACGCGGCACTAGTCGCGGCATGCGTCGCCGCCGTTAGCTGTACCGTCGGAGCGCCGCCAGGCTTCTCCGAAGGCGACAGCTGGACGATTCCGCTGATCGGGCCGCTCGAGGACGGCTTGCTCCTCGTGCCGGGGCTCGTCAACGGCAAGGGCCCGTTCGTGTTCTTGATCGATCCCGACGCACACGTGTCGATCGTGGATGAGGAGGTGCTCAAGACGAGCAACTCGCGTAGCGGCGAAGGGCCGCATCTGCTCGACGAGAGCGATACGCAGCAGCCGCGGTTCTACGCCGAGATCTTGGAGTGGAAGCTCGGCACGCTGACGGTGAAGGGGCCGAAGTCCGCGCAGATCGTGCCGGCGAATACGTTCGATGCCGATGGCCGGCGAATTCACGGAGTGATCGGTCGGGACATCATCGCCGACTCGCTCGTGTTCGGCTTCAACCGCGATACCGGTGTCGCGTGGCTTTCGACACGCAAGTCGTTCAAGCCGTCCGGCGCAACCATCAAATTCTCGTCGCTGACTAGCCGAATTCAGAACGCGGAGGTGTTGCCGATCTCGCGCCGGCTCGTCGACGCGACGATCAATGGACAGCGGTTTGTGTTGCACGCCGATTTCGGTTCGACGCCGAGCCAGCTGCGCGCGCGTTCGTGGGCAAAGGCGAAGTTGCGCGAATCGGAGCTGCAAATTGCGCTCGTCGACGAGGTAGGCACGGCGCACGAAGTGAAGAAGCAAGGAGTCGCGGATGTTGCGGCAATCGGGAATGCGTCTAGTCGCAACGTCTCGTTCGTCCCGTATTTCGACAAGCGGTGGCCCGACGAGGATCTTGAAGGCACATTGGGTCTCAATTTCTTTCGGCCGTACGTGGTCTCGATCGATTGGGACAAATCGACAATCTATTTGGTACCGCGCAAGGACGCAGCCGTGCGCACACAAACTCGCATCGGGCGCTGGCATTCGAAGACGCTGAGCAGCTGCCGCGCGGTTGGTTGCGTGACGGCGAAGCTGATCGATCCGTTGGCGGGTAAACCGGCAGACCAAATGCCGGCGCAGCATCCAGGTCTCATCGCATCGTTCGTTCGCGATCCGGCCGCGAAGGATCTCGATCTAGAAGTTCTCGTCGCTGTAACGCAGTCACCCGACAAAGCGCCGCTGAAGTGGTTCGTCGCGAATCTGCCGGCCGGCAAGGATCGCGCGATGGTGCACGTGCCCAGCGATTATCTCGGGGCGACGTTGACGGTGCTCGACGTAAGTTTGTTTCCTCGCAAGTGCCCGACCGACGACGCGTGCGTCGATATGGTATTGCCGGGTCAGCAGATCAATCCCGAGTCAGTTCAGGTCGTGCCGACAACTGCGCTGCATCGCCGCACTGGCGAGAGGCCAAGTCTTGGCACGACCGACACGTCAAAGATCGTCGGCCTTTCCAACAAGAACGAGATCACGTCGGTCGTGAAGATCTGCATCGATACCACGGGTGCCGTCAAATCGGTCACCGTCGAGAAGCCGAGCGGCCTGCCACAATACGATGTTCGCGTCGTCAGCACGATCACGCAAACGTGGTCCTACGATCCGTATCTCGTCGCGGGTAAACCAATGGCCGTGTGCACGACCGAGTCCTTTACCGAACAAGGGTTCTACGTCCAGCCGATGCCTTGACGTCGGGCGGCGGGCGAGCAAGATCATCCGCGATGTCCGCGTACCAGGTGACTCCCGACGCCGTCGAGAAAACGATCGCCGCCTTCACGCGCCTCGATCAGCGCGGCGACAAGAAAGCGATGAACAAGCTCGCGCAGCGGCTGCAAAAGGAGCAGCCGTTCTTGCTGCAACACGCCGCCGCCGTGCGCACCGAGCACGGCGATGCCGTCGGCGAAGCGGCTGTGTTCTACGCGACGCTCGTGTGGGCGATGTTCGATCGCGGCCAAGAGGGCACGCTGCCCCGCCTCACCGCGCAGAACCTCACGGACGCCGACAAGATCGTCACCGAAGAGCTCTCGAAGATCGAAGGGCTCGCCGATAAGCCGCCGCACGAGCGCGTCGCGCCGGCACTCGTCGCATCGCAGCCGCACGTGTACACGAAGCTCGCCGAGCTGCTCTCCGAAGATGTCAAAGAGAACGCGATGACCGCCGAGACCGCGGGCACGATCATCAAGCCGACCGAGGTCGTGATCGAAGCGTTCGATGCTGCGCTAAGCGGCCGCCGGCCCGGCGAGCGGCAAGGCACGATCGTGACCGGCGAGAAGGTCGGTCGCAACGAGCCGTGCCCGTGTGGCAGCGGCAAGAAGTACAAGAAGTGTCACGGCGCGGAAGCTGCTTAACGGAAGCCGTCGACGCGCACCCACGGTCCCGCGGTGTACGGGAACGATTGATCGAAGTGCACGTGCGCGACGTACCACAGCGATAGGTCCTCACCTTCGAGCTCCTCTTGGCCGACGTACGCCGCGGGGAATGGCTGCGAGCCCGCCGCGGAGCGCGGCGAGAACGGCGCCCATTCTCCATCGTGGTAGCGCACCGCGAAGACTTCGGCGTCGTCCCAGCTGTGCGGGCGCAGGTTGATCGACGCGCGCGAGCCGAAGTCGATCTGACGCCACACGTTGCCTTCGGTGTCGGCTTCGCCCGAGTACGGGAACCAACCTTCTTGCGAGACGCGCTGCCAGCGGCCGTCCTCGAAGAATTCGAAGGCGTCGTTGTCAGCACCGTCGAGATCGAAGTCGAAACGAAAGTGCGGGTGGTATGTGTGGCCATCGTGCACGCCCGGGCCGTAGATCGTGAGCCACGGGCACATGCGGCCGTCGTCGTGGAAGCGCCAAAGCTGCGTGTACTGGTACGGGCCTGCCGCGAACGCCGCGGACAGCTCGACACCGCCGCGGAACGTTTGCACGCGAACCGGGCCCTGCAGCGTCCGCGTGCCGAGCGGCAGCCACCACGGCCCGTGCACCTCCGGGGCATCGGCATCGACGTCGAGCGTCTGACGCTGATGATCGACCGTGACGTACGGCAGCGAGCCTTCCCACAGCACGCGGCGACCTTTAAAGTCCGCGAGGTACACCATGATGCCGGCCGACTCGGTCAGCCGCCAATGGAACTTCCAGTTGGACTGCGTGATCACGTTGCTCGCTGTCATCACCACATCTCCGCCGGGACCACCTGGGTCACCTGTTGATCGATGAGGTCGACGACGGCGACTAACGTCGCGTGACCCGCCTCCCGCCCGAACACGACGGCGGCCGAGCGCCGCGCGTACGCGATATCGCTCGGCGTGCGGCCCCAATAATGAAGGACCGTTTGGGGCCCATCGCCCATCTGCAGCTTCGTGCGCACGTGGTCGTCGGAGACGGCGATCGACATCGCGATCGCTTCCTCTTCGCGCGACAGCATCGGTTGGCCTTTGCTGAGCTCGAGGTGCACGACGATGCCTGCATCGAGATCAATCGTCGCGTCGACCGCGCGATCGGAGGAGTAGTCGTATGCGACCACGCGCGCGAGGCGATGACCGGCGAGCGAGTGCGGCGGCTTGACGACGAGCGGCTCGGTGCAGATCACGCGATAGCGGCCGACCTTCGCCATCGAGCTCATGCGCTTGTCTTCGATGAGCGTGCGCAGTGCGTCGGCGGTTTCGCCGGGCGTCAGCGGATCGAAGAGCGCGGGGTCGGCAAGCGCGACGTCAGCAGGCGCTCCACGCTTGGCCTGGACCTTTCCGTTCGTGCGCTTGGGCGTGGGCTTGGCCTTGCCTTTCGGCAGCTTGGCCTTTGCGGCGACAGTCTTCGCAGGCATGGCGCGCACTATACATGGAAGGCTCGACGCTACGGCACGACGGTGTACGCGAAGTCACGAGGCGCTTCGCCGTGACATCCCGTGCAACCAGGTGCGCCATGCATCGCGGTCGCAACATCTGCACCGATCGCCTCGTACCAATACCAACCGGCGCCGCCGCTCGAGTCGGGCTCGACTTTGCGCATGAGCGCGTAGCCGATGATGTCGTCGACGTCGTAAAGCTCTTTGATCGATGCAGCGCCGGCGGGGAATGGCCCATCGGGTGCCGTCGAGAGCGCATCGTTGGAGCAGATGCGATTTTGCGAGTGCGGCGAACCGGGTCGCGCCGGATGGCGCACCGGCTCGCAATGCCACGCGAGGTAATGGCCCGCTTCGATCCAACGCATCGTTGCCGTCGGACCGCGCGGCGGTAGCTCGGGGTCGCTGGGCGAATCGCCGAATTCGGTGTCGTCGACGGCGGTGCAGGCGCTTAGCAGGCCAAGCAGGAATAATTGCCTCACGCCGTGAGTTACGGGTGTCGTTACAACCGGTTACAGCGTGTACGCAAGCGGCTGAAACGTAAGCAGCATTTTGATAGATCGCGGCGCGCGCTCGTTCGTTTTATCGGGCATGCGAACGCTCCTTGTTCCTTCCCTATTGCTGGCCGCAGCGTCGTGCTCGTCATCGGCATACGCCGCTGGCCCGCGCGTCGCGCTCGCGGTGTCGCCGGAAAAGACCCGCGCACCATACGACGTGCAAATCATCACCGAGGATGGCGAGGTCGCGCCGACCTACGCGTTCAAGGGTCGCTTCTACGTTCAAGGCAACGACAACTCGCGCTACACGATTCGCATCGTGAACCCCACACCTCGCCGCGTCGAAGCGGTCGTGTCGGTCGATGGTCTCGACGTTGTCGATGGCGAGTCGGGCGATCTGCACAAGCGCGGTTACATCGTGCCGGCGTACGGCGAGACGCGCATCGAGGGCTTCCGCACGTCGCTCGCCGATGTCGCGACGTTCCGATTCTCGTCGGTCGATAACTCGTACGCCGGTAAGAAGGGCAAGGCGCGCAACGTCGGCGTGATCGCCGTTGCACTCTTTGAAGAGCAGGGACCGCCGCCCGATCAACAGATCATCGCGCCCTCGCCTGCGCGTCCGTATTACTGGGGTGGCGATGATGAAGAAGCGAGCGCGCCGCGTGGCGGTGCAGCGAATCGCGGCCGCGTCGCGCACGCCGACAAGAAGGCAGCCGAAGCGCCTGCTGCGAAGGACGCGTCGCCCGCGCCGTCGCCGCCGCGCACCGCTGCAACGGGTGGCGCAGCTGCTCCATCGCGCCGCTATGAAGAGGCGGAGGACGACGATTACCAGCCGCCCGTCGCGCAGGGCGCGCCGCGCACGTATCGCCCGGGCCTCGGCACCGAGTTCGGCGAGTCGCGTTACTCGGCGGCTTCGTACACGAAGTTCGTGCGCGCCGGCAATCGCCCGATCGCAATCGCGGAGCTGCGCTACAACGACGCGGCCGGTTTGATCGCGCTCGGCATCCCGGTCCAGCCGATGCCCGACGAAGGCGAGATCATGCTGCGCGAGACCGCCGACCCGTTCCCCGGCGACCGCGGTCACTTCTCGCGCGCGCCCTGAGTCACGCTGCGTTCGCATCGAAGAGCCGCCCACGTGGGCGGCTTTTTTTATGGCATCGGTGCGTTCGGATCTTCTTCGCAGTCGTCGATCGGATTCTTGAGGCCGGGCACGCAAAATCGTTCGCGCGTTGCTGTGCACATCACGGCGGGCCGCGAGCCATCGAACACAACCTCGACGCTGCCTCGCATGCGGCCCGTCTTGCACTCGATCTTGCGCTTCGTGCCGTAGGGCTCGGCGATGCGCACGCCGCTCGGGCCGCGCCAGTTACCGTCGATGAAGACTTCGGCATCGCCGGGCCGCGTCATGATCTCGATCGTGATCGTGCGCCGCGCCGGTCGCGTGACGCCGGCATCACGCGCCGGCACCGGCGTGACGACGCGCGCACCTGCATCGACCGGCAGCTCGACGATCAGCGTCGCGTCTGGCGGCGGGACGACACTCGCATCACGCGCTTGGACGATCACGGCGGCATCGTGCGTCACGCTCGCTTCGCGTGTCGGCTTGCGCATGAACAGGAGCACGACGCCGACGCCGAGCGCGACGACGAGCAGCGCCGCGATGATCGTCGGCCACTTGCGCGATGACTCGGGCGGCGGCTCTTGCGCATCGTAGACATGCGAGAACGACACCGAGCCCGCTGAGATCGCGGTGCCAGGCGCGGCGAACTCGGGCTCGTGCAGCTGACGGGTCGATGGCTTCTGCCGCCTCGGCGGCGGCGCGTTCGTGACCGTCTGAACGGCAGGGATCACCGTCGGCGTCGACTTCGTCTCGAGCGCGGCGAGAAATTCGTTCATCGTCTGAAAGCGGTCTTCGCGCTTCTTCGAGAGCGCCTTCATCACCGTCGCTTCGAGTGCGGGCGTGATCGGCAGATCGGGATTGACCTTCGTCGGCGGTGTGATCGGATCGAGCATCTGCATGGCGATCGTCCGCACCATGCTGTCGCCCTTGTGCGGCACTTTGCCGACGAGCATCTCGTACATGATCGTGCCGAGCGCGTAGATGTCAGCGCGTTGATCGGTATCGCCGCGCCCGGCCGCTTGTTCGGGTGCCATGTACTCGGGCGTGCCGAACACCGCGCCGGCGCGCGTCAGTCGCGGTCCCGATTCGGTGCCCTCGATCGGCTGCACCTTCGCGATGCCGAAGTCGACGATCTTGACGAAGTCGGGCCGACCGTCGCGGTCGATCAAGAACACGTTCTCGGGCTTGAGGTCGCGATGGACGATGCCTTTCGCGTGCGCTGCCGCTAGAGCGCGCGCGATCTGAGACGCGATGCGCACCGCGCGCTCGTTCGGCAGCGGCGCCGATTCCTTGATCACATTCGAGAGCGTCGTGCCGGCGATGTACTCCATCACGGAGTACGTCATGCCGTCGGGCGTCTTGCCGAAGTCGGTGACGTCGACGATGTTCGGATGCCCGATGCGCGATGCCGCCTTCGCTTCTTGAATGAAGCGCTGCACCGTCGCGTTGTCGCGCATCACCTCGCGCTTGAGCACTTTGATCGCGAGCGGTCGTTCGATCACCGCATGCCTGACGGCGAACACGACGCCCATCCCGCCTTCGCCGATCTTGCGCTCGACGTAGTAGCGGCCATCGAGCGTCTCGCCAACGAGTCGGTCGTACTCGCTGACGCGCTTGCGCATCGCCGCTGCGAGATCGGGATGGCCCTCGTGTGCGGAGAGTGCCTGCAGCTTCGTCGTCGCGTCGCCGACGCCCGGGCGCGTTTCCACGTCGGGCTTCGTGTCGAGCGACCGATCGACGAGCTCGTTACCGTCGTAGGGACAGAAGCCCGGTTCGGCGAACGAGCGCTGACAGACCGGGCAGCCGTACGTCACAGCGCATCGTACAGCGCGGTCTTGTAGTACGCGAAGACCTCGCTGTTGCCGCTGACGACGAGGATCGGCTGACCGTTGAACTTCATCGTCGTCACGCTGCGCCCGTAGAGCTGACCGGACTCGGGTTGCGCATCGTTGAGCGTGAGTGCCGGCGCGCCACCGAGCGTGCCGGTCGCCGGATCGAGCTCGCGCAACTCGACCTGGCCGGCGACAACGCCCTCGACGGCGCGGTCGGGAATGCCGAGCACGAGATAGGTCTTGCCGCCGAACATCGCGACCGTCGAGCTCTTGAGGCCATCGACCGACAGTGGCGAGCCGACCATCGTCAGCGTCGCGAGATCGACGACATACACCTGGCCCATCCGTGACGAGCCCGCATGCGCCGTGAGGATCGCGTACGTGCCGACAAGATGAATGCGCGCGCCGGGGCCGGGCATGAAGCCGGTGGCGGTGAACGCGTTGCCCGGCGCCGGCAACATGCCGCCGTTGCACGGCGTGAGAGCGGTGATCGGATAGCTGAACAGCGCGCCGCCTTTCGTCCACACCCAGACGTTCGTGCCGTCGCTCGCGAGTGCGGCGACCGCGAGCGGCATGTTCGTGTTGTCCATGCCGCTGCACGCGATCGGCGTCGGCATCGTTTGTATGGTGTAAAGCGTGTTGCCGGCGGCGATGACGATGTCAGGTCCGGTAAACACGACCGCGTCGGGCACCGCGAGCGTCGCGGCGAACTGCAAGCCTGACGGCGCGCTGACCGACCCGAACACGAGCGAGATGTTGCCGCCCATCTGCGAGCGCTCGGCGATCGCGATCTTGCCCATCCCATCGGTCGCGATGAGTGGCGGATCCGCGAGCACCGCGATCGAATAGCTGCCGAGCTTGACGTCGAGCGCCCCGACATCCGCAGCGCCGTCTGCCGAATACTCGAGTGTCGAGAAGTCGGGCGTGTCGTCGCTCATGACAGCGAGCTGACCGCCGGAGCTGTTCGTCGTGACGCCGAGGATCGCGGTCGCGTAGTTGCGCGAGCCGATGTTCGGCTTGTACGTCGAGCGCACGTGCGTGCCATCTGCGAGGTCGTCGAAGTCGCCCCAGTTGCAACCCGCGAACGCAAGTAGCGCGACGAGCTTCACCATCGCGTCTCCATGCCGACGCCAGCGTATGTCGGGCCGAGCTGCGGCATCACGGCGAACGTGTGCACGTCGATCTGCGCGCGCGTCGGCGGTCCCTTGTCGCGGAACGTGTACCAGATCGCTGTCGCGAGCGCGATGCCGCCGATCGCGAAGCAGCCGTCTGCGGCGATCGAATAAATCTTGCCGCGCAAGAAACGCGGGTCGTTGTTATCGACGGGAGGCATGCCCGCATCGATATCGGCCTGCAGATCCGTCTTGAGGTTCTTCGCCTGCAGACCGAGGTAGATGCCGCCACCGCCGAAGATCGCCGCGATCACGTACGCGACAACTGCGTCGCTGCGGCCGGGAGCCTTCGCCTGCTGCACTTTGACCGACGTCTCCGTCTTCGCGCGCACCGTGATGCGACGGCTATACGTCTTGTAGCCATCGCGCTTCACTTCGACGTCGTGGCCGCCTTCGGGCAAATTCTTGATGCACGGCCCGCTCTCGCAGGCGACCGCGCCATCGATCAGGATCTGCGAATCCTCGATGCCCATGCCCGACACGACGAGCTTGCCGACCGGCGTGCCCTTGAGCATCGCGTGGATCTTCTTCTCGCGCGCCGGCGCGATCTCGAATGTCTCGGTGTACTCGTCGTAGCCCTCGGCCGTCACCCACACCGTGTGCTTACCGGGCTCGATGTTCTGTCCCGGCGAGAGCGGCGTCTTCGCGATCGCGCCGATCGATTTGTCATCCAAATAAATGTCGGCGCCGGGCACGTTCGACGTCACCTGGATCCACCCGAGGTGAAACTCCTGCGACATCGGCGAAATCACCTGCACGAGCTTCGTCGGATCCGCCGCGATGACCGTCTCGACAGGTTTGTACCCCTGCTTCTCGATGATCAGCTTGTGCTCGCCTTCGATCGAGCCCGACCACGGCGTTTGCGCGAACGCACCCTTCTTCTTGTCATCGAGATACACCGTCGCGTTTTGCGGCTCCGTGACGATCACGACCAAGCCGCGCACCTTCACGTCGCCGAGCTGCTGCACTTCCGGCGAGGCCGGCGGTGCCGCCGCGGCCGCGCTGCCTGCTGCCGTTCCGGCATCCTTCAGCCGTTTGATCTCGGCCTGGAGCACCTCGATCGCCTTCTCGACCCGCGCCTTGTCTTGCGCCTGCGGTTCTTCCTTCAGGTACTTGCCGTAAAACTCGACGGCCTTCTCATATGACGCCACATCGGACGTCTTCTTGCCCTTCATGTGATAGCTGGCGCCGACGTTGTACAGAAACTGCGGAAACGGGCGCGCGATGTACGCTTCGAGGAACCCCTTCGCGGCGGCTTCGTAGTTCCCCTGCAAATAATCGGTCTGCGCTTGGTCGAACGACGCCTGCGCTTTTCTCAGCGCGTCAGGAGACTGCGCTGCCGATGGTGTGGCGAGTGCCGCGATCGCGATCGTGATCGCGAAGAGCAATTTCATAGGCAATGGCGGTCATCGTAGCACGACTACTTGCCGACGATTGTGACGTTAGCCTCGACGGGTTCTCGTGTCGTACGTGTGCGGTTGGCCGGCGCATCGTCGTCGGCGCGGCCCAGCGCGATCCCGAACAGGATCACGTCGGTGTCGACGATCGGCAGTGCCGTCCGCAGCGCCTCCGGATACGCAGCGACCGAGGCCATGGGGCATGTCGCCACGCCCATCGCGGCCGCCGCGGTCAGCACGTAGCCAAGCCACACGCCGACGTCGAGATAGAGATACGGCCCGAGCCGCCGGTCGCACGACACGATCGCCACGTGCGGCGCGTCGAAGAACCCATAATTCCGCAGCCAGGCGTCATAGCGCCCGGCCTTGTCATCGCGGGCGATGCCCATCGCCTGATACAGCGCGACGCCGCACGCCACGCGCCGCTCTTGATACGGCGATGGATAGTCGAGCGGAAACGGCAGCTCGGCGTGCGGCAGCCCCGTCTTCGCGGCGTTCACCATCGCCTGCGCAAGCTCGCCGGTGCGGGGCGGCTCCGTCACCACCACATGCCACGGCTGAATGTTGCACCAGCTCGGCGCGCGTTGGGCCGCGGAGAAGAGCTGGACGATCGTGGCGCGGTCGAGTGCCTCCGGCCGAAACGCGCGCACGCTCGCGCGCTCGCGCCACACGCGCTCGAGCTCGCCGATCACGTCGGCCTCTGCAAATTTCGAAACCGAAAAATCCCCGTCGTGTGGCCATCCGAAAAGTGGATCCCGACGCCGTAATTGCCGACGAGGTGCATATCCGTGATGCTGATGTCCTCGGGCACCGTCTTCGGATCGAGCAGCCGCTCGCCAGTCGCCTCCGACTGGCACATCGCGCACGTGCACGCGAGGCGCAGCTCGCGCGCGGGCCACACGTCTTCGACGCCCTCGTCCCACACGAATCGCACTTCGCGCTTTCCGAGCCCGATGATCTCGAGTGGCATGGGCATGCAGCGCGTATAGTGCCGCCGTGGCTCGCCGTCAACGTCGTTCGCTCTCGATGCCGCGCACGCAGGGTCGCATTCATCGCGATGGCCTCACGTCCACCGCAACCGTGCTCGTCTCCGCGCTCGAGGCCGCGCAAAAAGACAACGAGACGGCCGAAACCCTCACGCACCCATTCCACTCCTACCCCGCGCGTCTCCACCCGGCCACCGCCAAAGTCTTGGTCGAGTTTGTTGCCGAAGGCGCGGGTCGCACGCAGCCCCTCGTCGATCCATTTTGCGGCTCGGGCACGGTCCTCGTCGAAGCGCGTGCCGCAGGTCTGCGCGCGACCGGAGTCGATCTCAACCCGCTCGCGATTCTGATCGCGCGAGCAAAGACGTGGACCGTGCCGCCGCGCCGCCGTCGCGAGCTCGGCGAAACCGCTCATTCGATCGCATCCGCCGCGCTCGCCGCAGGCAAGGCCGCGCGTCGTGCAGGTGCTGGTGCCGACCCGGCGCCGCTGCGCAAAGTCACCGGCTTTGATCCCAACGCGCGCAACCGTCGTCTCGCGAGCTGGTTCGCACCCCACGTGCGCCGCGAGCTCGAAGATCTCGCCGCGCGTCTCGACGATCTCCGCGCGCGCGATGCCGAGCTCGCCGACGTCTTGACCGCGTGCCTCTCAGCGATCCTCTACAAAGTCTCGTCGCGCACGTCCGACACCGACCCCACGTGGGTCGCGCGCAATGTCGCGCGTGGCCAAGCCGCGCGCTTGTTCGCGCAGCGGGTCGACCTTCTCGTCGCGGGTCTCGACGACCTCTCGCGCATTCACGCGCCGGTGCCGGAGGTTTTCGAGCATGACGTGCGCAAGCTCGCCGAGGTCGTGCCCGCCGGCACCGCAGCCGGCGTGATCACGTCGCCGCCATACGCCGGCACGTATGACTATGCCGAGCACCAGCGCCTGCGGTTCGACTTTCTGGGTCTCCGTCACCGCGATTTCGACGCGGGCGAGCTCGGCTCGCGTCGCGCCTTCGAAGAGGATGCGCCCGAAGCCCACCGCCGCTGGAAAAAGGCCCTCGCGGGCATCGTCGACCGCATCACCACCGCGCTCGCGCCGGGCCGCCTAGCCGCAATCGTCCTCGGTGATTCCGTCGCACGCGGCCGCGCCCTCTACGCGCTCGATGACCTGCGAGAGGCTCTGACCGGCGATGTCGTGATCGAGGCATGGGCTTCTCAAGAGAGGCCGATGCTCGGCAATGTCGAGCGTCGAGCATTCGGTGATCGACCGAAGGCGGAGCACATCGTCGTGCTTCGCCGCACGAGCTAGCGCTCGCGGTCAGCGGCGCTCGGGAGAGCGAATGCGTTCTGCTGTCGTCTGGCGTTCGGGCGTGGGCGTTGTGCAGGTCGCGAGCGCGCGAGACAAGTCTCGCGGGCCGCGAGCGCTAGCGGTGTGCGGCGATGAGCCTCCCGGGAGGGTTTCATGATCGTTGTCGCGTGATGCGCGTGCAGAGCGCGATCGTTTGGCAGTCGCGATCGGCCGACGGATCGCGAAAAATATTTCGTGAAGGGAAATTAGTTGTTGACACGATATGCGAGCGACGTCGCGCGCGTTCGGCGCGTCTCATCACGATCGATCATGAGACGCGATGACTTCACGTATGCGCGCGCGGAAACAACTCGTCTCGATTCTCGACGAGAAACGGCAAATCGTCGCGCAGCGCACGAAGGGTAGCCCCGAAAACCCTCGTGCTAGATGTCGACGCATGTTGAGGGACGAACGGGTCGACGTTGCGCCCACGTGGGCGCAGCAAGCAACGTGTGTGAGCTATAGCGAGATCGATCAGCAGTTGCGATCGATCGCGAAGCGACGCGCGGGATTGGATGTCGAGGAAGCGCGAT
>Ga0070698_100001800_pt1 | contig 23862 bp, 25 predicted proteins | sample KBSK1502metaG_FD_65477 | JGI IMG/M metagenome (GOLD analysis project Ga0070698, IMG submission 65477) | Corn, switchgrass and miscanthus rhizosphere microbial communities from Kellogg Biological Station, Michigan, USA - KBS K1-50-2 metaG | ecosystem: Host-associated > Plants > Roots >... | reverse complement strand
TGGTCGAGCGGATCGAGGTCGCTCGGGCGGACGCGCAGCTCGATGACCGCAGCTGGGGCCCCTGCCGGCGCCTCGACGCGCAGGATCTCGCTCCGGACCTCGGGGTTGGTGAAGGCGACGCCGAAGTCGGCGGGGATGCGGACGACCCGGTTCCGCGCGTCCAGGAGCACCCAGTCCGTGGTCACGGTGGCGGCCGGGCGGCCGTCGGCGAGGCGGCACTCCCCAAGGCGCCGGGCCCAGATTCGCCGGTGCCCGACGACCGCGGTCGAGACCCGGAGCGTGTGCCCGATCGGGATCGGCTCGCGCACCTCCAGCTCGCAACCGCGCACCACCCAGCCGAGGCCGCGCGACTGGTACCAGGCGCGGTCGAAGCCGAGCTGCTCCGAGTGCCGCCAGGCGACGTCCTGCGCATAGCGCAGCAGTGCGGATGTCCGCAGCAGGCCGTTCGCGCCGGCCTCGTCGAAGCGCACGCGGTACCCGGCGAGGTAGCCGTTGTCGATGCCCGCGACGGGCCGCGCCGATTGGCCGGTGAGGCCGGGGTCGAGTGTCGTCGCGGGAGCGTGGACATCCACGCTCGAAGCCTAGCCCGAGGTCGGGCTCAGAGCGTGGTGCGCTCCACGTTCAGCCGGCGGCTCAACGTCGTGAGCAGCGATGCGCGACGACGGGGGCGACGAGAAGCGACGATCCGCGCGGCGCGGACCTGCAGCACCCGCAGGCGATGGGCGGCGGCCGGATTCCATGCCGCCGAGTACGCGCGGGTGGCGTCGCTGCGGATCGCGGCCGCGTCGAGGCGATGCCCACGCAGCTCGAGATCGGCGACGGCGTCGAGGACGGCCCGATACAGGCCGGGCAGAACCTCAGCGACCGGTTGCTGCTCCACACGTGCAGCATCGGGCCGACACCTGGGTTCTGACATCGACCGCAGGTACCAGCGTCGTCCGGGCGATCGGCCCAGCGCGGCGTACGCGTGGGCCGCGCGCCCGACGCGGCGCGGTCAGTCGCCCGAGTGCCAGCCGCTGCGAACGTCGAAGCCGGAGAAGGCGCCGCTGGCCGCCGACCAGGTCACCTCGACACGATCGACCCAGGCGCCGCGCGGGCCGTCGCGAAGCTTGCCCAGGAGCGCCTCGAGCGCGGGCCGAGGGCCCTCGGCGACGCAGCGAACGCGGCCCGCAGGCTCGTTCGCGACCCAGCCCGTCAGCCCGAGTCCCCGAGCCTCGCGGACGACGAAGAACCGGAAACCGACGCCCTGGACCCGACCGTGGACGATGGCCTCGAGTCGCCCGGCGGCGCTCACGCGACCCAGCCGAGCAGCAGCGCATCGACGACGAGCTCCGGGCTGACGTTGCCCTCGAGCCGTTCGCCGGCGACGTCGAGGCGACGGAGCTGCGTCGCGGCGAAACCCATCGGCAGGCGCCTCGCGGCTGCCTCCAGGTCGTCGAGCAGGTCGACCTGCCGGACGTCGCCCGGCTCGCCCATCGCGACGAGGGTGAGGTCGCGGACCACGTCGCGCCAGATCGTGACCAGCGCCAGGGCTGCTGCCCGGCGCTCCGCGGCGGGTACCCGCAGCGTCGGACCGGCGGTTGGGGCGTCCGGATCGGCCGTCCCATCGCCATCGTCGGTCGAGACATCCGGCGCGTTCGCGGCACCGCGGCGGCCGCGCCCTCTCACCGGGGCCGTCCCGCCTTCGCCGGTCTTGAGCGCTGCCGTCATCTCCGCGGCGCGCGACAGCAGGTCGCGTCCGGTGCGCAGGCGATCCGCCCGGGGCGCGGTGGTGAGGTCGAGCAGCGTCCGGCCGACCTCGGCGCGGATGACGAGCGACGCGGGCGAACGGGCGAGCGCCACGGCGTCGCCGGGCCGGCCGCCGGACAGCCGCGCCAGCCGGGCGGCGAGCGGCGGCTCAGCGAGCCCGGCGTCGACGATGAGCGCCTCGATATCGCGACGCGCCACGGGGCCCAACCGGATGCGCACGCAGCGCGAGCGGATCGTCTCGAGGAGCCGCTCCTCATCCGACGCGGTGAGGATGAGCACCGTGTTGGCGGGTGGTTCCTCGAGTGTCTTCAGGAATGCCGACTGGGCGTCCTCCGTCATCCGGTCGGCGGCCGTGATGATTGCCACGCGTGCCCCACCCTCGACCGGAAGGAGGGCGAGCTCACGGACCAGGTCGCGGACGCCGCGCTCCTCGCGCCCGGGGCCGCCGATCGGGATGACTGCGCCGGCGCCTGTCGGCCCGAGCCGGTGCAGGTCGGGGTGGTTGCCATGCGCGACGGCGCGGCAGGCGCGGCAGGCCCCGTCGGGCCGGCTCGTCGGATCCGGCGCAAGGCACAGCAGCGCGGCCGCGATGTCATCGGCCAGCGTGCTCTTGCCGACGCGCGGCGCGCCGGTCAGCAGCAGCGCATGGGGCAGCCCGGCACGGAGCATCGCCCGGACCGCGTCGACCGCGGCGGGTTGGCCCCGGGTGCGGAACCCGCCAGTTGGCGGCGAGGCCACCGTCACGCTTCTGGACGGAGGCGGCGGTTCAGGCCGCCGGCTCCGCCTTCTTGCGCGTGGTCCGGCGCTTCGGCGCCTCCGCGGCAGGGGCTTCGCCGCCGGCGCTCGGCGACGCTACGGCGCGGGTCCGGCTCGGCGCCCGGCGCCGAGTCGGCGTGGCTCCGGTCGCGGGTGCCGCCGCGTCCATGCTCTCCGCGCCAGCTGGGTCGGCGGTCCCGGTGCGGGCCCGCGGCTTGCGAGTCGACGTGCGTCGCGTGCTCGCGACAGGTGTTGCCTCGACCTCGGCCGGCGCCGCCTCGGCGGTGGCCGTCGGTGCCTTCCTGGTCGTGCGCCGGCCGGAACGACCAGCAGCCGCGGGCGCGGGCTCGGCCGGTGCCTGCCCGGCCGGTGATCCGGTAGCCTCGTTTGGCCGCGGTGCCGGTCCGGGCCGCGAGCTCAGCTGGGCGCGGAGCATCGCCTCGATCTCCGGCGGGACCTCGCTCCATGGCTCGTCGCCGGAGCGCGGCGCAGGGCGTGGCGCCTGCCGGAACGGCTGGCGATTGCCCCGATCGCGGTCGCGTCGGTCATCGCGACCGAAACCCGCGTCGCGGCCCCGCGGCGGCTCCTGGAACCGCGATGGCGTGCTGCCGCGGCCGCCACCGAAGCGCTCGCGGTCGAGGGCTGCGGCATAGGCGCCACCGCGCCCGCGACCTCGCCCGCCACGGCCACCGCCGCCATCACGCTGGCGCCGCTCTGCGAGCAGGTACTCGGGCACTGCCGGCTCCTCGAAGTCCTCGTCGTCGGCCATCACTGGCGCGCCGCGCGAGGCGGAGATGCCGATCTGGGAATCCCAGACTGACCCGAACGCGGAAGTAGCGCGTCGCGCCGGCGTCGGAGCCTCCGTGTCTGCGTCGGCCTCTTCTTCCTCACTTGCAGAAGCTGCGATCGGGCGGCCAACCTCCTCGGCGTAGCCCTCCTCGCGGCCTCGACCACGACCGCGTCCCCGGCCACCTCGCCGACGGCGCCGGCGACGACCTTCCTCGGTCGCGCTGTCACCGGTGCCCCGCTCGTCCTCGGCCACCGCCCCACCCTCGTCGGGCGCCTCGTCGAGGTCGGCATCGCTCGGAGCGGCCTCGGCTGGAGCCGCCGCGACCCGCGAGAGCTTCTCGCCGGGGAGGACCACGAGCGCGGGCTCACCACTCTCGGCAGCCTCGACAACCGCTCGACCCCGGCCGCGACTGCGGCTCGTCGGAGCCTCGGCGGTGGTGCGACGCGTCCGGCCGCGGCCACGTGTCCGCTCGCCGGTGCCCTCCGACTGCTTCTCCGGGACCTCCGTCATCGACAGGTCGGCCTCGTCCTCGGACACACGCCGGCCGGATCGGGACGAGCCCTTCTCGACCTTCGCGATCTGGGTGATGTCGGTGAACTGATCGGCCACGTCCATGAGGTCCGACGACGTGTTGCCGCGGAAGCTCACGACCTCGACCCGGACGCCCTGCTCCTGCACGGCGCGAATGGCCGGCGCAAAGTCGCCGTCGCCCGAAACGACGATCGCGATGTCGAGGTTCCGGGCCGTCTTCATCATGTCGACGACCAGCTCGATGTCGAGGTTGGCCTTGACCTTCCCGTCGCCGTACTTGCGGATGTCCTTGCTCACGACCTTGTAGCCGTGGCGGCGCAGGAAGTCGTGGAAATTGCGCTGGTTCTCGTTCTCCGGATCGAGGCCCGTGTATGCGTATGCGCGCACGAGGTCGCGTCCGGCGCTCGACGCCTTCAGCAACGTGACGTAGTCGATGTCCACACCGGCCGCCTTGGCCGCGTAGAAGATGTTCGCCACGTCCACGAAGACGGCGACGTTCTTGCCCACCCTGTCTCCTATTCCTTGGTTGGGCGCCGGCGCCGCACTGCGGCTCGCGCCCGGTCCATCAGCGCCGGCGCCCGGCGGGATCGACGGCTCGCCGGAGGACCGGCTGCTCGTCCTTGAATCCCTGGCGCTTCCAGCGCTTCAGCTCTGCCGGGTCCTCCGGCTGCGGCGCCTCGACCGACGCACATCCCTTGTTGGCCGCCGACTTGAGGCATTCCTCGATGAGGCTCGCGCTCACGGCGTCCGGTGCGCCCGCCGGGTCGACGACGAGCAGATCGATGACTCCGACGTAGCCGCCGGCGCGAACCGACGGCCGGATCGCGAGCACGGCGCCGCCGACGATGTCCCGTTTGCTCTCGGCAACCAGGACGGTGGCGTGCGGCAGGAACACAAGCTGGCGCAGCACATCGGCGGCGCCGAGCGAGCCGGACGCACCGTCAGCCAGGCGGTCGCCGCTCAGCGCGACGAGGGCCTCGGTGTCGGTGATGCGGGCCGCTCGGACCCTGTACTCCACGAGGCGGGGTGCTCCCTCACAGTCGGAGGCGCTGCCCGATTCCATCTGTCGTCGCGACCGTGGCCGACCAGACCGCCGGGCTCGCGGACCGCACGGGAGGGACGCATGTTGTGCGTCTGAAAATGCTCCCGGGTCGCGAACGACCGGCCTTGCAATCGGTGCGCCGGTCCCTATCATACGTCATCGCTTCGGCGGCCACCTGCGCGCCGCCTGAGGTGGGGTTACTGCGCACCGCCCGCAACGCACCCGCCGTCGAGCCCCCCGCGATCACCGTCAAGGGTCGATCCGACCCTCCGGCGGATCGCCAGGCCGAAGGGCAGGGCACCGGACGGAGCCGGTCCACCATCAGGCCGTGGAGGCGGAGGGCGCCGACCGAGGTCGATCGGGAGCATCCCGGCCGACCTGGCGTATTGGAGGAGGAAACTGGATGAAACTCACCAGGCTCGCAGGCGCTGCAGGCATTGCGATCATTGCCCTCGGCGCTATCGGCTGCAATGCCGGCCCCGGCGGTGGCGGAACCTACAACGTCGGCATCGACTTGCCGCAGCAGGGTTCCGAGCTCGCCGGGTCGCAGCCCGTGATCAACGGTGCGCTGCTCGCGCTCAAGCAGGCGAACGGCAAGGCCGGCAGCTACACGATCGAGACCCCCAAGTCGCTGATCCTCGACGACGCCGTCGCCGGGACGCACGACCCCCAGACGGGCGCGAACAATGCGCAGAGCCTGATCTCGAACCCGAAGGTCATCGCGATGCTTGGCCCCCTCAACTCGAACGTGGCCAAGGCACAGATCCCGCTGACCAACGAGGCCGGCCTGTCGCAGTGCAGCCCGGCGAACACGAACGAAGGGCTCACCAAGCCCGAGTTCGGCGCGCTGGATGTCCGCAAGGCCAAGCCGACTGAGATCAACTACGTCCGCGTCGCGACGACGGACGACCTCCAGAGCAAGGCCGACGCTGATTACCTCGCCGAGCTCGGTGTCAAGAACCTGTACATCATCGACGACACCGAGACCTTCGGTAAGGGCATCGCCGACAACGTCGACAAGTACTGGAAGGACACGCTGAAGCTGACCGTCGTCGGCCACGACTCCGTGCCGAAGACGACCACCGACTACGCGTCCATCCTGACCACCGCCAAGAGCAAGAACCCGGACGGCATCTACTTCGGCGGCGTGACCGCCACCGGTGGCGCCCGGATCCTCAAGGCCGCGGTCCAGGTCGGTCTTGACGTTCCGTTCATGGGCCCGGATGGCATCAACGACGGCACTGGCGAGACCCCGGACTCGTTCCTCAACCTCGCCGGCGCAGACGCGGCCAAGGCCTACTCGACCCTCGCCGGCAAGGCCACGTACCCCGGCCAGGAGCAGTTCCTCAAGGACTACAAGGCCGAGTACAACCTCGACGCGACCGGCTACGCGATCCAGGGCTACGCCTGCATGCAGGTGATCCTTGATGCGATCACCCGCGCGTCGGCGACCAACCCGAGCGGCGACGCGGCTGTCCGCGCTGCCGTCCGTGCAGCGATCTCGGACACCACGCACACCTACAAGATCGCGCTGGGCGACGTCACGTTCGATGCGAACGGCGACACGTCCCAGAAGATCAACACGGTGTACAAGGTCGACCTGACCGCAGCGAACGGGAAGGGCGCCTGGGTAGCTGACAAGGAGATGCTCGCGAAGTAGCGAGCGCACCGAAGCCGGGGGCCGATCTGGCCCCCGGCTTCATTTCATCTGGCCGTCGAAGGTCCTTCGGCGGCGAATCGCCAGATAGGGCAACTGGGCACGAACGGGCAGGGATCGACTAGAGGGCCCCGAGTGTGACCGCCGCTGCGGCAACCGCGACCGTTTCGACTGTTCGGCAGAGACCCGCCTGGGCAATCCCGGCCATTGCCGTCGGCCTCGTCGTGGTCTATTTCTTCCTGCTGACGTTCATCCTCGGGCTGAATCCGCAGACGGCCGACCACGCATCGCAGATCGCGATCCAGCAGGTCGCCAACGCGCTTTCGATCGGCGCGATCTACGCCCTGATCGCCCTGGGCTACACGATGGTCTACGGGATCATCGAGCTCATCAACTTCGCCCATGGCGACGTGTTCATGATGGGTGCCTTCTTCGCGGTCCTGTTCGCCGGCATGGGCGCCGGCTCGATCCCGGGGCTGCTGCACCTCAGCGGACCCGTCGAGAATCCGATCCTCCTGATCGTGTACATGGCCGCGACGCTCGCCGTCGTGATGCCCATCACAGGGCTCCTGAACCTGACGATCGAGCGGGTCTTCTACCGACCGTTCCGGGGCGGGTCACGCCTGGCGCCGCTGATCACCGCGGTCGGCGTGTCGTTCATCCTGCAGAACGTCGCCCTGGTTCTCTTCGGGAGTGGTGACCGCAACTCGCCCCAGATCTTCCCGCTGTCGTGGCGGATCGACGTGCTCGGTGCGTCGATCCCGGTACTCAACTTCGTCATCCTTATCATCGCCCTGGGGCTGATGTTCGGCCTCCAGACGTTCGTGCGGCGGACCCGCCTGGGTCGGGCCATGCGAGCGACGGCGCTCGATCAACAGGCGTCGAAGCTCATGGGCGTCGACGTCAACCAGACGATCGCGCTTACGTTCGCAATCGGCGGCGCCCTGGCGGGCGCGGCCGGGGTCGTCTGGGGTTACAACTTCGGCTTCGTGCGCCAGGACCTCGGCTTCAACGCCGGCCTGAAGTCATTCACCTCCGCCGTCCTCGGCGGGATCGGCAACATCACTGGCGCCGTGCTCGGCGGCTTCGTCATCGGTTTCGTGGAGAACTTCTGCGCCTCGCTTGGGCAGACCAAGTGGGCCGAGTTCTCGGTCTTCCTGGTCCTGACCCTGGTCTTGATCTTCAGGCCGGCCGGCATCCTCGGCCAGCAGGTGGGAGAGCGGGCATGAGCGCCGTGCCTCGGGTCGAATCCGACAAGTCCGGCAAGGTCGAGACCCCGAACGGCGCACGCATGCGCGAGTGGCGCGCGCGCATCACAGCCTTCGCCCATGCCCACCGCTCGTGGACCATCGTCATCAGCATGGCCATCGGGGCGGTGCTGCTGTACTTCTGGTCAGCGTTCCCGCCGTTCAGCTTCGTCCAGACCCAGAACACGTGGATCAGCGGCTTCGTGAACGCAGGCGTGTTCATCCTCCTGGCGCTGGGCCTGAACATCGTCGTCGGCTTTGCCGGCCTGCTCGACCTCGGCTACGCGGCGTTCTTCGCGTTCGGGGCGTACCTGTACGCGTTCGGCGCCTCCCCGTTCAGCCACCTGCACCTGAATTTCCTGCTCCTGCTCGTCCTCGGCGCGGTCGTGGCCGCGATCTTCGGCATTGCACTGGGGGCACCGACGCTCCGGCTGCGCGGCGACTACCTCGCGATCATGACGCTCGGTTTCGGCGAGATCGTGCCGATCGTGTTCCTGAACGCCCAGAAGTACACCAACGGCACCAACGGAATCGGCGGTGTGGACCGCCCGAACATCTTCGGCTTCACGTTCCCGGGCATCGACCAGACCGCCTACTACGTCCTCATGGCGGTCGTGATCACGGTCGTGATGATCCTCGTCTATCGGCTCCTCGATTCCCGGATCGGACGGGCCTGGGCAGCGATCCGGGAGGACGAGCTGGCGGCCGCGGCGAACGGGATCAACACCGTGACGACGAAGCTCGCCGCGTTCGCTCTGGGCGCCACGACAGCGGGATTCGCGGGCGTGCTCAACGCCTCGAAGCTGACGATCGTCGACCCGACCCAATTCGGGTTCCAGGTGTCATTCGTGGTCCTGTCATCGATCGTGCTCGGCGGCATGGGCAACCCGTTCGGCGTCGCTGTCGGCGCGTTCATCCTCTACAACATCCAGGCCGTCCTGCTCAAGCAGCTCAACGCAACGATGGAAAACCTGCACGTGCCGATCCTCCAGGACATCGACTTCGTGAAGTTCCAGTTCCTGCTCTTCGGCATCGCCCTGGTCCTGATGATGATGTTCCGGCCCGAGGGCCTCATCCCCAGCCAACGTCGGCGGCGTGAGCTCCATGCCGCAGACGCCGAGAGCTCCGAGGACCTGGCGCTGGTCGCGCCCGACGCCGGGGACGTTTCCCTGTGACCGCGGCCGCGTTCGGGCGCAAGATGGCCAGCGACAGCGTCACTGGGGGACTGCTCCTCCACGCCGACGGGGTCACCAAGCGGTTCGGTGGCCTGGTCGCGGTCCACGACATCGACTTCACGATTCCGACCGGCTCGATCGTCAGCCTGATCGGGCCGAACGGCGCGGGCAAGACGACGTTCTTCAACATCATCGCCGGCATCTACGACCCGACGGCCGGCGTCGTGGTCTTCAACGGGCGGGAGATGATCGCCCGCAGCCGGCGGGCCTGGCTGGAGCCGTTCATCTGGTTCCTGCCCGGGTTCATCGGCATTGCGGCAACGATCATCGCGTCGTCGAACGGCGCACCCGACGGCGAGATCTTCATCATGGCCGGGATCACCCTCGTCGCCTTGATGTCGACGCTGCTCGTCGGCGTGGCGCGGCCGCCACGCTACCAGCGCTCGCTGCCGCGGGTGGGCATCTTCCGGAGCGCCCGGCCCAACGACATGGTCGAGGCCGGCCTCGGGCGAACCTTCCAGAACATCCGCCTGTTCCAGAACATGACCGCGCTCGAGAACGTGCTCGTCGGGATGCACACCCGGCTCCGATCGACATGGGTCGACGCCATGTTCTCGACGCCACGTGACCGGCGCGAGGAGAAGGAGGCCGCGGAGGAAGCCCGCGGCTACTTGCGCCTCGTGGGGTTGCGGGGCGTGGACGCCGAGCTCGCCAAGAACCTGCCCTACGGCGACCAACGGCGCCTGGAGATCGCCCGCGCGCTCGGATCGAGGCCGAAGCTGCTTCTCCTCGATGAGCCGACGGCGGGCATGAACCCGCGCGAGACGCAGGAGATGATCGCCCTCATCAACCGGCTTCGAACGGAGCTGGGCCTGACCGTCCTGCTCATCGAGCACGACATGAAGGTCGTGATGAGCATCAGCGACCGGGTCACGGTGCTCGACCACGGCGAGAAGATCGCCGAGGGCTCGCCCGAGGAAGTCCGTGCGAACCCCAAGGTCATCGAGGCCTACCTCGGGGCACCCGCCGAATGACGGCCGTGGCCGGATCCAACGAGCGGTCGATGGCGGGAGCCAACGGCGGGCCGATGCTCGCCTTGAACGAGGTCCACACCTACTACGGAAACATCCACGCGCTCCAGGGCGTGACACTGGAGGTCGCGCACGGCGAGATCGTGACCCTGATCGGGGCCAATGGCGCCGGCAAGACGACGACCCTCAAGACGATCAGCGGCCTGCTCAGCCCGCGCAAGGGCACGGTCACCTTCGAGGGCCAGGACATCGGCAGGACGCAGGCCCATGAGCTGGTGAAGCTGGGCATTGGCCATGCGCCCGAGGGCCGCCGAATCTTCTCGCGCCTGACGGTTCTCGAGAACCTGCAGATGGGCGCCTTTACCCGGGACATGAAGACGATCGGGCCGGACATCGACCGGGTGCTGACGCTTTTCCCGCGCCTGCGAGAGCGGATCACCCAGCAGGGCGGCACGCTGTCGGGCGGTGAGCAGCAGATGCTGGCCATCGGCCGCGCGCTGATGTCCGAGCCGCGCCTGCTCCTGCTCGACGAGCCGTCACTCGGCCTCGCGCCGATCCTCGTTCAGCAGGTCTTTGCCACGATCAAGGAGATCAATCAGCAGGGCACCACGATCCTGCTGGTGGAGCAGAACGCGCTCCAGGCGCTGACCATCGCCCATCGCGGCTACGTGCTCCAGACCGGCAACGTGGTCCTGGCCGGCCCAGCCCAGGAGCTGATCAAGAACGAGACGGTCCGGAAGGCCTACCTCGGCGAGAGCTAGCGTTCAGATCGTGGCCGGGGCGACGCTCCGGCCCGTTCGCGCACTCTCGAGGATCGCCACGCACACCCGCAGCGCGGCCGCGCCGTCGTCCAGGCTGGCCGACGCCGGGAACCCATCCCGGATCGCCCGAGCGAACGCGACCAGCTCCTCCATGTAGCCCGGGCGCAGGTGGCCCGCGTAGCTCCAGCCCTGTCGCCACTCGGCGAGGTTCTGGTCGACGTACCCGCCGCGGCCGCCGGGCAGCGCCGGGCGGGCGAGCAGCCGCAACGCGTCCGCGTCCGTGATCTCCAGGGATGCGCCGGCGGAGCCGTGCATCGTGAACCGCGAGCCGAAGGCGTTGCTGAACGAAGTGACCGCCAGCGTGCCCGCCGCGCCGCCGGCGAAGCGCACGCTCACGGCGTAGCCGAACGCCGCGTCCGGCCCCTCTCCCACGCGGGCCACAACCTCTTCGACGTCGCCCATCAGGAAGCGCATCGCGTCGACGGCGTGGATCGCCTGGTCGGTCAGGAACGAGTACTCGGCGTCGGTCGCGCCCCACAGTGGCACGCGCGGCCCCGGCGACAGGTACAGGCCGTCGAACAGGAGGGTGGTTCCGAACTGCGGGTCGGCGGCGAGGCGCGCCGCGCGCTGGAATGCCTCGGCGTGGCGCCAGAACAGCCCGACCATGCCGATCCGGCCGGCCTTCCGGAACGCGTCGGCGAGCGCCTCCGCCCCAGCGAGGTCCGGCGCGGACGGCTTCTCGACGAACAAGTGGATGCCGCGCTCGGCGGCCTCGAGGCCGGCCTCGAGATGGAGCTGCGGCGGACCCACGACGAGCACCGCCTCGGGCCGAACCTTGTCGAGCATCCGCCGGTAATCGGTGAACACCGCGCCCGCGCCGTACCGCCGCGCGCAGTCGGTGGCGAGCGCCTCGTCGAGATCGCACGCGGCGACGTAGTCGAAGTGCGGCAGGCGGGCGAGCCCGGGCTGCAGCGCCCCACGCGAATGGTTGCCGCAACCGATCACGGCGATCCGGATGGGGTCCTTCGCCACGAGCCGGCGGCCCGTCAGCTCGAGCCCGCCGTAGTCCTGGTCCCGGATCGTGTCGCCGGCGAGGTAGTCGCGCAGGCCCGCGCCGAGCTCCACCGGTCGGTCCGTCATCGTGCCGCCTCCGCGCCGGCCGGTTCGCGCCCGGGAAGCGGCTGCGAGCCCGACGGCCCACCGCCATCGATGTCCAGCGCGACGGCCGTGATCCAGCCCGCGTTGTCGGTCAGGAAATACATGATCGCGTCGGCCGTGTCGGCGACGGTGCCCGCGCGCCCGATCGGGAAGTTGGCGGCGTAGCCCGCGAGGGCTGCCTCCAGCGTCAGGCCGGGCGTCCGGGCCAGCTTCTGGCGGGTGACCTCCTGGCCCTGGCGCGTTTCTGGCGTCATGGCCGGGCAGACGCAGTTCACCGTCACGCCGTCGCGCCCGTATTCGCGCGCCCACGTCTGGGTGAGGCCCACGACGCCGAACTTCGAGGCGTTGTACGCGGAGGTGAGCGGCCAACCCTTGCGGCCGGCCTCCGAGGCGATGTTCACCATCCGGCCCCGGCCGCTCGCAGCGAGGTGGCGGATCGCAGCCTGGGCGACGAGGAACGTGCCCTTGAGGTTGGTATCGAGCTGCCGGTCCCAGCTCTCCTCGGTCGTCTCCTCGAGGCTGCCGTAGTCGAAGACGCCGGCACACTGGACGAGCGTGTCCAGGCCGCCGAGCCATTCGACCGCAGTGGCGATACCCGCCTGGACGGACGCCTTGACCCGGACGTCCATCACGATCGGCAGCACGGCGCCGCCCCGGCGCCCGGCTTCCTCGCGCAGCAGGTCCTCGCTGAAATCGACCATCGCCACGCGCGCGCCGGCCTCCAGCAGCCGATCGACCACGCCCAGCCCGAAGCCGCTCGCGGCGCCCGTGACGAGCGCCTTGCGATCGGGCGAGATCGTGAGCACCGGCGGCCTCCGCGTGTCAGGGGACGGCTGCATTATCGAAGACCGTCGGGGCTACAGTGTGGCCTCCGCACGACCAGTTGGAGGAGGGGCGAGTGGCTACCGAGACGCACGTCGGGCACGAGCGCTTCGTCTCGCCGCCCGAGGTCGAGACCATGCAGTTCGACTGGGGCACGATCAAGTGGCTGGCCGAGTCGCGGGTCACCGGCTCGGGCATCGCGGTGGGGCTCGTCATCCTCGAGCCGGGCAAGGGCCATCTTCGGCACAACCATCCGGGCTCCGAGGAGGTCCTGTATTACGTCTCCGGCGAGGGCCGGCAGATGGTCGAGGACGACGACGGCAACCCGATGTACCGCGACGTCCGCGCCGGCGACGCGGCGTACATCCCCGCCGGGGTCTACCACGGGACCGAGAACACGGGCTGGGAGCCGATGCGGCTCATCGCCATCTACAACCCGGGCGGGCCCGAGGCGATCCTGCGCGACCTGCCCGAATGCACGACGTTCCCGCCGGGCGTCATCGCAACGCGGGCCTGACGCGGATGCTCGACAACGCCAGCAAGCGCAACGTCTGGAAGCGAATCGAGGGCGAGGAACGGCCGGCCTGGTCGGACGTCACCTCGACCGGGACCTTCCACATCCAGCCCGGCCAGGCGTTCGATCGCCACTTCCACGACTGCGACGAGTACTGGTTCATCTTTGAAGGCCGGGCGGTCATCGAGATCGACGACGAGCGCTACACCGTCGAGGCGGGCGACATCGTGTGCACCGAGATCGGGCGCGAGCACGACTTCCTCCAGGTGCTCGAGCCCATCGGCGGCTTCTGGTTCGAAGCGGTCCTGAAGCCGGGCGGCCGGGCCGGACACCTCCATCGCTCGCCCGAGCGCGCCGGCGGGCATCGCGTGCTCGGCCCGGACGAGCAATTGGCGCCGTGATCACGTCGTGACCCCGAAGCGGTTCATCCACGTCGGCACGGGCGGCTGGGGCCGTTACTGGAGCCGGACGGTGATCCCGCACCTGTTGGAGCTCGGTATCGCCGAGCCCGTCGCCGCGGTCGATGTGAACGCCGCGAATCTCGCCAACGCGCGGGACGGCTATGGCATCGCCGAGGACCGGTGCTATACGGATCCGGTCCGGGCCTTCCGGGAGCAGGCGGCGGATTTCGCGATCGTGGTCGTGCCCCCGGCCCACCACGAGGCGATCGTCGACCTCGCCCTCGGGGCGGGCTGCGACATCCTGTCCGAGAAGCCGGTCGCGGACACGATGGCCTCGGCGGCGCGGATCTTCCTCAAGGTCACGGGCGCCGGCCGGAAGATGGCGATCACGATGAGCCACCGGTTCGACCAGGACAAGCAGACGCTCGAGCGGCTGGTCCGGTCGGGCGCCTACGGCCCGGTCAACTACATCGTGGGCCGGCTGGCCCTCAACAACCGCCGGTTCGGCGACTGGGGTGACTTCCGCCATCGCATCGCCGATCCCCTCCTGATCGAGGCGGCCGTCCACCAGTTCGGCATCATCCGCGGCCTCGCCGGGGCAAACGCCCGCTCGGTCTACGCCACGTCCTGGAACCCCGACTGGGGCGAGTACGCCGGCGACAGCACCGCGCTGGCCGTGGTCGAGATGGAGAACGGGATCCGGGCCTCGTACGAGGGCTCCAAGACCAACGCCTCGACGATCAGCCCGTGGGAGGAGGAGTACTGGCGGGTCGAGTGCCGCGACGGCACGCTCGAGCTCGACCGGCGCCGGCTGCGCCTGCTGCGTGGCGGGGCCAGGGAGGTGCCGACCGTGGAGGATCTGGCCCTCGACGAGGGCCCAGCCTGGCTGAACCCGCTCCTCGCCGAGCAGTTCGTGCGCTGGCTCGAGGGCGGGCCGGCGGTCGCAACCCGCATCGAGGACTCGTTCCACGACACCGCCCTGACGATGGCCGCCATCGAGAGCGCGCATACCGGCCGGGCGATCGACGTCCCGGCCTACACCCAGGAGCATCTCGCCGCCGCCGCCGAGGAGCTCGGGGTCCCGGTATGAGCACGGTCGTCCTCGTCGGGACGCTCGACACGAAGGGCGCCGAGATCGATTTCGTTCGCCTCCGACTCGAGGAGCTCGGCGCGGACGTGCTCGTCGTCGACGCGGGCGTGATGGACCAGACGTTGTGGCGGGCCGACGTGAGCGCGGACGCGGTCGCCGCGGCCGGGGGCGCGAAGCGGGCAGACCTCGCCGCGGCGGCTGACCGATCCGCGGCAATGGCCGCGATGCGCGCCGGCGTCGTCTCGGTCGTCACCGACCTGCATGGACGCGGCCGCGTCGACGGGATCCTCGCGATCGGCGGGAGTGGCGGCGCATCGCTCGCCGCGGCGGCCATGCAGGCTCTGCCGGTCGGCGTGCCCAAGCTCATCGTCTCGACCATGGCCGCCGGCGATACACGGCCGTACGTGGGCGAGAGCGACATCGCGATGCTCTACCCGGTCGTCGACATCGCCGGGCTGAACCGCCTGTCACGGCAGGTCCTGGGCAACGCGGCCGCGGCGATGGCGGGCATGGCCCGTGCCGCACGCGGCTCCGACGCCCGCGCGATGGCCGGAGGCGACGACGGGCGGCCGCTGATCGGGGCAACGATGTTCGGGGTCACCACGCCGTGCGTAACCGCCGCGCGCGAGCGCCTCGAGGCCCTCGGCTACGAGGTCCTGGTGTTCCACGCCACGGGCACGGGCGGCCGGGCGATGGAGGGGCTGATCCGGAGCGGCTTTCTTGTCGGCGTGCTCGATGTGACCACCACTGAGCTCGCCGATGAGCTGGTCGGCGGCGTCCTCTCAGCCGGACCGGACCGGCTCACCGCGGCTGGAGCGCTCGGGATCCCGCAGGTCGTGTCGCTGGGCGCGCTGGACATGGTCAATTTCGGCCCGCGCGACACGGTGCCGGCGGAGTTCCGGGATCGGCGCCTGTACGAGCACAATGCCGCCGTGACGCTGATGCGCACCTCGGTCGACGAGTGCCGCGAGCTCGGCCGGATCCTCGCCCGGAAGCTCAACGCGGCCACCGGTCCGACGAGCCTGTTCATCCCGCGCGGCGGCCTGTCGATGATCGACGTGCCCGGCGGCGCCTTCCACGACCCCACCGCCGACAAGGCACTGTTCGACGCCCTGCTCGCGGACCTCGATCCGCGGATCGAGCTCGTCGACCTGGCACTGGACATCAACGACCCGTCGTTCGGGCCGGCCCTGGCCGACCGTCTCGACACGCTCCTGCGCGCGAGCTCGTCCGCCGCGAGCCAACCCGCCGCGAGCGTCGCGCGGTGAACGGCGAAACGGCGCGCGCGCGGCTGCGCCGAACCGCCGCCGAGGGCCGCCTGATCGTCGGCGCCGGAGCGGGCACCGGGCTGTCGGCCAAGTCCGCGGAGGCAGGCGGCGCGGACCTCATCGTGATCTACAACTCGGGCCGATACCGCATGGCCGGCCGGGGCTCGCTTGCAGGCATGCTGCCCTACGGCGACGCCAACGCGATCGTGCTCGACATGGCGCGCGAGGTGCTGCCGGTGGTGCGGGACACCCCCGTCCTTGCCGGCGTGTGCGGCACCGATCCGTTCCGGCAGATGCCGGTCTTCCTGGCCGAGCTGACCCGCCTGGGGTTCGCCGGGGTCCAGAACTTCCCGACCGTCGGGCTGATCGACGGCATGTTCCGCCAGGGGCTCGAGGAGACGGGCATGGGCTTCGAGCTCGAGGTCGAGATGATCGCCGAGGCCGCTCGACTGGGCCTGCTCACGACCGCCTACGCGTTCTCGCCCGACGAGGGGCGGGCGATGGCCGAGGCCGGCGCGGACGTCGTCGTCGCGCACATGGGCCTGACGACGAAGGGCTCGATCGGCGCTCGCACCGCGCTGAGCCTCGACGCCTGCGTCGACCGGATCGGCGAGATCCGCAACGCCGTCCGGGCCACCGGCCGGGACAGCCTGGTGTTCTGCCACGGCGGGCCGATCGCCGAGCCCGAGGACGTCCGCTACGTGATCGACCGCACGCCGGGTATCGCCGGCTTCTTCGGCGCCTCGAGCATCGAGCGCCTGCCAACCGAGGCCGCGATCACCGAGACGGTGCGACGGTTCAAGGCGCTGCCGCTCCGGTCCGCGAGTCCGGCCACATGACCGAGCCGGTCTTCCACGAATCCCACGCCCGCATCGGCCATGAGCTGGGCCGCACCCCGGAGCGCCTCGTCATCGCCGGGCTGGTGCTGCTGGTGCTCCTCGTCATCAAGCCCTGGGGTGCGACGCCGGAGGTGGCAACCGCGCCGGGTCCCGTCGCCAACGTGGCGCCGACACCGGAGGCCCTGCGCTTCGCGGACCTGCCCTGCCAGGGCCGGATGTGGCTGATCGAGGCCGACACCCGCTGGGCCGGCGAGGTCGTGCGATCGTGGATCCTGACCGAGGCCGACGAGGCGACGGGCCCCACCGACCCGCGCATCAACTTCGTGGTGGTCGCGGCGCAGCAGGTCCTCGCGATCGGCTACTGCCCGTCATATCGCGACGACAACCGGCCCCACGACCGGGTGACGATCTACCGGCTCTCGCCGACCGTGTCGGAGGTCCCGACGACCACGGTTCGAGTGCCCCAGGAAGCCGACGCGGCCGCGAACGAGCTCTTCGCCCCGGTCTCGACACCCGGTCCCAGCCGCAGTGATGCGAAGCAGATGAGCTGGGGGCCGGGGCGGTACGTGATGCGCATCGAGGGGCCTGGCGCGTACCTGCGCTGGCTCGGCCTGGAGATCCGGCTGATCGGGGCCGGGTCGCTGGATCCGGGGGGATCGGTCGCGCCGTAGTGCCGTCGCGCCTCCATCGGAAAGCGCGCGCGCTCAGCGAAGGCGCGGTTCCTGGAGCATCTCGTATGTTGCTCGCGCGAGGATCACGAGCCCGATGCCCGCGAGCCAGAGCCCTGGGATCCGCGTCACGACGTCCGCGGGCTCCTCGAACGAGAACGCGCGCATGGTGGCCAGGTCGACGATCCGGTACCCGAAGCCCAGCCAGCCCACCGCGGCGATGATGGCGTAGCTCGACCAGCGGTCGACCGGGACAGGCCGTTCCGAGGCGTACGGCAGCGTCACCAGGGCGAGGGTGGCGATCGCCGCGGCGAAGACGAGGATCCCGAGCGATTCGAAGCCCGTGCCGCTCAGCACCGGCAGGCCGTCCCCCCCGCCGCGTGTCCACCACGGCAGGAAGCAGCCGACCAGCGCGATCAGCGCCCCTACCGCGGCGAGGAATCGGGACCGCCCGACGGGGCGGCGATGCATGGTCACGGCCGGGAGCGGCGGCTCACGCCTGCGTGTAGACCTCCGGCCGGAGCACGCCCACGAACCGGAGGTTGCGGTACAGCTCGCCGTAGTCAAGCCCATACCCGACGACGAACTGGTCCGGGATCGTGAACCCGATGTAGTCCACGTCGATCTCGACAAGACGCCGGGCCGGCTTGTCGAGCAGGGTGACGATGCGCAGCGAGCCCGGCTTCTTGCCGCGCAGGTAGCGGACCAGGTAGTTCAGGGTGAGACCGGTGTCGATGATGTCCTCCACGATCAGGACGTCCTCGCCCTCGATGCTCGACGAGAGGTCCTTGAGGATCCGCACGAGGCCGGACGACTCGGTCGTCGCGCCGCCGTAGGACGACACCTCCATCAGGTCGATCCGGAGCGGGAGCGATATCGCCCGCATCAGGTCGGCCATGAACGGCAGCGAGCCCTTCAGGACGCTCACCAGGGTGAGCTGGCGGCCGGCCATGTCCGCGCTGATCTGCGCGCCGAGCTCGGCGACCTTGGCCTGGATCTGGTCCTCGGTGAGGAGGATCTCGCCGATGTCCGCCCGCTGATCGACCTCCGTGGTCATGCTCCGGCCTCCCGCTCAGCCCCGGTCTCGGTGACAGTCGCGCTGTAGCGCCGGCGACGGATGGAGCGCGGGCGCGGCTTCGCGCGCGTGGGCTCGGGATTGCGGCGGCGCTCCACGATCGGCACCGCGTCGGGCATGGCGGTATCGACGGCGAGCGCCGTGGCGAGGAGCTGCTCCACCACCTCCGTCGCCTCCTCGGTGGGGGCGGCTCGCTCCGGCACGACCTGCCCGAGCGTGCCCGACAGCGACTCCGCGAGACCGAGCCGGCCGTACTTGAGCATCATCGCCCGGAAGTCCCGGGCGTAGAACAGCTTGATCCGGATGTCCGGGTAGAGCTCGCGCAGCCTGCGCAGCTTGCGGTTCTTCTTGCGGACGAGCCGCTGCTTGAGCGTCGTCATCTCCAGGAAGACGCCGAGGTCAGGCAGGTAGAAGTCGGGGGCGAAGCTCTCGACGACGTCACCGTCGAGGTTCCACAGGATCGGGAACGTGATCGGCTCGTAGTCCCAGCGGACGTCGTAGAACTCGAGGATGCGCGCCATCTCGGCCTCGCTGGCATGGGCGAACCGGGTGGCGTCGACGACGCTGGGCGACGGGACCGATTCCTCGGTCGGCTGCTGGTCGAGGGTCTGGACGGCGTCGATGTCGGCCCGCCCCGGGCCGATCGGCTGAGGCGCTCCTGTCGCCTCCTGGCCCGCGCCCGTCACCGGCTGGGTTCGGCGCCGCGGTCCCCGCGGAGCAGACCGGCCAGGTCGCCGCGCCAGGTCGCGAGGAGCTGGTGCATGTCGAGGACGTCGTCGGAGGTGATCGGATCGGGTGGTGCTGCCGGCTCGACATCCTCGGACTCGCCGCCCAGGACGAAGCCGAGGGTCGTGCTCGCGCACGAGGTGCAATCGATCTGGAGGAAGGCGAGGTCGTCGCGCCAGGCGAGCAACCGGATCCGCGTTGCGGGGACGCGCTCGTCGCAGACGGTGCAGCGAAGACCGTCCGGAAGCGCGAGGAGGTGGTCCAGCGGATCCATCCGAGGGCGAGTGTAGCCGGTCGGCTGCGAACCCACCGTCAGCGGCCTGCCTTGTCGGCGATACCCCCCGGGGGTATCATCGCCGGGATGAGCACCGCCGAGACGAGCGACCAGCAGGCCGACCACTTCCGCCACAGCTATACCCGCGACAAGGCGCAGCTGGTGCGCCGCCTCGCGCGGATCGAGGGCCAGGTGCGCGGGATCACGCGGATGATCGAGCGCGAGGAGTACTGCGTGGACATCCTCCAGCAGACCAGCGCGCTCCGGGCTGCCGTCGATTCGCTGGCCGTTCTCGTCCTCGAGGACCACGTCCAGGGCTGCGTCCGGACCGCCGCGCAGCGCGGCGAGGCCGATCGCTACGTTGAGGAGGTCGTCGACGTCGTTCGACGCACGCTCGGCCGCCCCGTCCGCGGCGCTCGCTCGGAGGCGTCTGCGCGCTCCTGACGGCGCGCAAGGCCGGCGCGCACCGGCGCGTAGGTTCGACGTGCGCCATATCCGAGAGTTGACCGGCGCGGCCGTTCTCGCTCTGTTCGTCGCGACCTGTGGTGGCGCTACGGTCCCCTCGCCGACGCCAGTGCCGGCGACGCCCGCGCCGACCGCCAGCCCGAGCCCCGCTCCGGCAACGCCGCTCCCCGCCGCCGTGCTCGACCCGTCGATGACCGCCGAAGCGCTGTTCGACGACGACGTCGCGGCGGAGGACCTCGGCCTGACCGAGCGCTCGCGGGAGTCCCGGGACGCCGCGGTCATCCGCGACGTGGACTACACGGGCGCCGACGGTGGCCCGGTTCCGGCGTTCCTCATCGAACCCGCCATCGGCACGCCGCGGGCGGGAATCCTGTTCCTGCACTGGCTGGGCGACGACTTCAGCTCCCGCGACGAGTTCGTCGACGAGGCTGTATCGCTCGCCGGGCAGGGCGTCGAATCGATGCTCGTCACACAGCATTTCCCATGGTCGGAGCGGCCAACCGGCGTCGATCACGACCGGGTTGCGATCGGCCTCCAGGTGCGGACGATCCGGCGCGCCCTGACGCTCCTCGCTGCCGACGTCGGTGCAGTGAAGGTCGCGATCGTCGGCCACGACTACGGCGCGATGTACGGGATCCTCGCGGCGTCGGTCGACCCCCGCCCGGCGGCGCTCGTGTGCATGACCCCGGACTCGACCTGGGTGAACTGGTTCGTGACCTACTTCCACGTCGTCGACGCGAGCGACGCGGCGGGCTACGCCCAGGCCATGGCCGACCTCGACCCGGTGACCCGGATCGCGGACGTGAAGGCGCCGGTCCTCCTCCAGTTCGGCACCGCCGACTCCTACGTGACCGGCGAGGTGGCCCATGCGCTTGGCGTCGCCGCGCCGGGCGGGACCCTGTCGCATAGCTACGAGGCGGGGCACCTGCTGAACGTGAACGCACGCCGTGACCGCGACCCCTGGCTGCTCGACGAGCTCGGCCTCCCCGCACCTGCAGCCAGCCCGTGAATCGTCTGCGAGCGCTGACCCGCAGCCGGCGCCGCCTGGCGCTGGCCGGCGGGCTCGTCGTGGCGCTCGCCGGCGGCGCCGCCGCCTACGCCGTGCTCGTGCTGTCGACGATCAACGCTCCGCCGCCGGTCGGGCTGTCGGGTTCGGGGCGGCCGTCGCCGGCAACGGGCGGGCTGAGCCCGAACCCGTCGAACGAGGTCGCCTGCACCGGGTCCTTCCAGCCGACGGCCGGCTACGGGCCGGGTCCGGACGGGCCGTGGGTGGTCGCGGGCGGCGGCACCGGCGGGTTCGTCGGCTACAGGGCTGCGGAGATCCTCGCTTTCGAGTTCGTGCGCGCCCCCAACGACGCCGTTGGCCGCACCACCGTCGTCTCGGGCAACCTGACGATCGACGGCAGCCACCTCACCCACGCCGAGGTGACCGCCCGCGTGGCCGATCTCCACAGCGACGTCGAGTTCCGCGACGGCCACATCAGCGAGTTCCTGGGCCTGCGCAGCCGACCGACAGCGACCTTCACCACGAACGCCCCGATCGACCTCGGCTCGCCACGCCAGGGCGCGGTGGTCGAGGTCAATGCGGCGGGCCAGCTCTCGATGCTGGACACGACGCGTGACGTGACGTTCCCGCTCCAGGCGCGCTGGAACGGCGACACGATCGAGGTGGCGGGTCAGCTGCCGATCAACCGCGGCGACTACGGCATGGACATCCCGCAGCTGATGGGCTTCCGGGTGTCCGAGCAGATCACGATCGAGCTCTCGCTCCTGTTCGTCCGGCCCGGCCAGCCTGGCTGTGCCGCGCCCGAGGCCAGTGGAGCACCGGAGCCGAGCGCGTCGCCGGCGCCAGGCGAGCCCAGCACCCCGGCGGTTGCGACCCTCGATCGGCTGCCCGATGGCTGGGGCGCGATCGCGTTCATGGGCCTGCTCACCGAGCCCGGCCAGGGACCCGTGCCAGGCGAGCTGTTCGTGCTGCATGCAGGCCAGGCCCAACCGACGCAGATCACGAGCACCAGCGCCTTCCTCGAGGATGAGCCGGCGTGGTCGTTCGATGGCCGGCGCCTCGCCTACGTCGTCTACCCGAACGAGCGTCCGCCGTGGCTGTCCGTCGCCAACGCCGACGGCACGGATGCGCGCCAGGTCGGCAACGGCATCCTGCGGACACCAGCCTGGTCCCCGGACGGCAGGGCTCTGGTCGCCGTCGGCGCCGAGGTAAACGCAACCCTGTTTCGCGTGGACGTTGCGACAGGCGAGGTCGAACACCTCGTCCAGGCGGGGGGCGGCGCGGACGCTCCAGCGTTCTCGCCAGATGGCCGAACCATCGCGTTCACGCTGCTCCCGACCGGCGGCAGCAACGAGGACATCTACCTCGCCGACGCCGACGGCGGAAATGTTCGGCAGCTGACCTCGGACCCTGCCTACGAGTACCAGCCGCGCTGGTCGCCGGACGGAACGATGATCGCCTTCGTTCGCGGTGGCGACCTATGGCGCATGGGCGCGGACGGAACGCATGCGCGCCGGCTGACGACGGGCCTGACGGTCGACTCGCCGTCGTGGTCGCCGGACGGCAGGCACATCGCGTTCGTGATCTCGGGCACGGGCTCGATGAACGAGGGCCCGCAGCGCAAGTCACTGTGGTTCGTCGACACCGACGGCGCCAACCTGTCGAACATGTCGTTCGAGCTGTTCCAGGTCGCGCACCCGGCCTGGCGCCCGGTCTGATGTGCGCGAGCCGTCGACTTTTCCACGATCCCAGGGCCTCCGTCCACTTCGGTGGATAACCCGGTTGACGCATCCCGCGGGCAGGGGCAACATCCGGCATCCGCGCCGGGGAATCTCCGGGGAGCGCGATTCGGGAGGGGTTCCGGGAGACCGGGCCGCGAACCGAACGGAGCGCGCCAGACCGACACCCAGGGTGCGATGAACGACCACGCCGGAGGTGGCGCTGCGGGCCCGCAGATCTCGTAGGAGGGAGACGCGGGGACCCACCCGAGCACCGCCTCCGACGCGCGTCGGACCCCCTTGCTAGTCTCGGCCGGCATGCGAGTTGCCGTCCTCTCGGACATCCACGCCAATCTCCCGGCCCTCGATGCGGTCCTCGCCGATGCCGGGCAGGTCGACGGGGTCTGGCACCTCGGCGACGTCGTCGGCTACGGACCGGACCCGGATGGCGTGGTCGGTCGGTTGCGTGACGTCGGCGCGGTCGGGGTGCGCGGCAATCACGACGCAGCGGCGATCGGCGGCTCCGAGATCGATTGGTTCAACCCTGATGCGCGGCGCGCGATGGAGTGGACGCGCACCGCGATCAGCCCCGATTCCGTGGCATGGCTGAAGAGCCAACCGGAGCGGCGCACGCTCGAGACCTGTGAGCTGGTCCATGGCAGCCCGCGCGAGCCGCTCTGGGAATACGTCACCTCACCGGCCGTGGCCCGTGTCAACCTGGACCTGCTCCGCCAGCCGATCGGGCTGCACGGGCACACGCACATCCCGGTCGCGTTCGTCGAGAGCGGCGGGAAGGTGGACCTGGTTTCGCCCACGCGTGGCGCCACGCTCCGCTTGGATGGCCGGCGGGCTCTGGTCAACCCGGGCAGCGTCGGCCAGCCGCGGGACGGCGACCCCCGGGCCTCGTACCTGGTCCTGGATCCCGCCGCCGGGACGATCAGCTGGCACCGCGTCGGGTACGACATCGCGGCCGTCCAGGCGGCCATGCGCGCTGTCGGGCTGCCCGGCTTCCTGGTCTCGCGGCTGTCGATCGGCCTGTAGCCGGACCCGGTGGTATCGTGGCCGCCGCGCCCGTCCGGGAAGCGCACGATCGACCGCC